>OGNV01000836.1_pt1 | contig 23565 bp, 17 predicted proteins | sample 1573561 | NCBI WGS metagenome assembly OGNV01 (sample SAMEA2581892, study PRJEB24529) | metagenome | biome: Human gut stool | place: China | collected 2011
ACCCTTTTAAGGGTGGTTGCAGTCTTTTTTTATTGCGCGTTTTTTTACAGCGCCTGCCTCTTTTAGCTGTATTAAATCCACAGTAAGGCGGATTTAGGTGTAGGGTCGAATGAGTTTACATTTTGGTGTCCTCCATATCTAAAGTTACTTTCTTTGTGTGTCATATGAGTATTTTCCATGAGCTGCATTTTGTGGGTGTCCAAAATCCTAATATTACATCGTTTTATCTTGCTTTCAGTATAGCATAATTGCCAGACAAAGGTATGTCCGTTTAAAATTAGTTTACTTTTACATTATAACCCTTTTGAGCGGTATATGTGAAGAAATAATACTAATATAAGCGTGATGACGGCATCAAAAATCCTGCCCTGACACAGAAAATAGTTGAGAGCGTATCGAGGCTTTCGGAAAAAGACCAACGATTGGTGCTTGAAGTTTCTGAAAGACTAGGAAAAGAATAATTTTTGAGGCCTCGAACTGCAATATCAAAGTAAAAATAAAACAGCGTACCGCAGTCCCCTGCGATACGCTGTTCTCATATAAAATTATTTCTTAGTAGTAACACTCTTTGAAGCCGACCAAGCGCCGTAGTATTTCGTACCCTTTACAGTTGTGTACGAACGAACACGTACATAATATTTCTTTTTGCCTGAAAGCTTTGAAACAGTGGTCTTGTCGGTCTTGTTGTTTGTTATGGTAACTTTCTTTGCACTTGTGAACTTTGAGTTGGTAGCATACTGAATTTCATATCCGGTAGCCGAGCCTTTCTGCGCCCAATCCACAAAGAATGCCTTGCTTTTAGCCGTGAGCTTCTGTATCTCCTGCTTGGCAGGATTTATCTTGAACGTCTTTGTGATAGTGCCTGTGTAAGAGCCTTTTCCTGCGATTTTTACAGTAGCAGTGCCTATTTTCTTGTTGTTTGAGTACGAAACTGTGTAGTCAGTGCCTTTTTTTAGCGTTTTGCCATTGTATTTAACAGTAATGCTCTGAGTGATGTTCTTGCCAGTGAAAGCCTTTGTGGAAATGCCCGAAACTGTGGCTTTCTTGAAGTTATTTTTGATACTGTAGGTCTTAGAAACTGAGCCAGTGTAATTGCCCTTGCCTGTGATAGTGACCTTTGCTGTTCCGACCTTGATGTTGTTTGAATAGGAAACTGTGTAATCTGTACCATTCTTCAAAGTTTTGCCGTTTAGCTTGACCGTTACACCAGGCTTCTTTGCCTTGCCATCATAAGCGTAGGTCGAAGTGGAAAGTGTCACGCTTGCCTTTGAAATGCTAATTCTTGAAAGTGCAGGAATTTCAGCCGTTTCAAGGACTTTTTTGCAGATTGTACATTCTCTGTGCTTTGAGCCTTTAACTCCGATAGAAGCCGCTTTGTCGACTATCCAACCGCTTGACTTGTGACCTGTGGCATTTATCACTGTCTGAACCTTGATAACAGTATTGCAAACTGAGCAATGTGAGCCGTCTGTTTTGCCTGCGGTGGTGCAAGTAGCAGGGTAGCCCTTGTCGGTAACTGCGGTGTGACCCTTTGCAGGAAGCTTTTCTGTAACTGTCGCATTGCACTTTGTGCAAGTCTTTATAGCAGTACCCTCTGCTGTGCAGGTCGGTTGTTTTGTTACAACAGAATTTCCGTAGCTGTGACCTGTTGCCTTAGTCGTGCTATCCTTGTATGAAGTACCGCAAACAGAACACTTGTGGAGAGTGTAGCCGTCAACTGTGCAAGTAGGCGCAACAACTGTGTCAGCATATTTGTGTGAAGTCTTTGGTATAGTTTCTGTAATTGTCGCATTGCACTTTGTGCAAGTCTTTGTTTTTGTACCCTCTGATGTGCAGGTCGGCTGTTTTGTTACAACAGAATTTCCGTAGCTGTGGCCTGTTGCTTTTGTTGTGCTGTCCTTGTATGAAGCACCGCAAACAGAACACTTGTGGAGAGTGTAGCCGTCAGTAGTGCAAGTAGGTGCAACAACTGTGTCAGCATATTTGTGTGAAGTCTTTGGTATAGTTTCTGTAACTGTCGCATTGCACTTTATGCAAGTCTTTGTTTTTGTACCCTCTGATGTGCAGGTCGGCTGTTTTGTGACAACAGCACTGCCATATGTGTGGCTCGTGCATCCGCAGGTGAGTTTGTATGTCTTTGCTACAGACGGATTGTATGTAGGATAAATTTTTACAGTGAGTGAACCGCCATTTTTGAATGTGATACGTCTGATATCATTAGCATAGTTTTCAAGCTTATTTACACTTACCATACTGCGATCAGAAAATTCAACTGTGTAATCTGTATCGTCATAAAGCCAGAAATCAATGCTGTCGCCCACACTGAACTGAGTTTTGCTCAATACGCTTGAAAAGGTCGTATTCGAAAGGTCTGTGCGCCAATAAACAGTGGTAGAGGTCGGAACTGTGAACTTATTCACATAACCGCAAGACTTGCAGGTCTGTGTTACAGTGCCGTCAGTTTTTGATGCGTACTTTGTTTCGTAGTCATGGCCTGTCTTGACGTCAACTGTCTTGATATCGTCAAGATTTGAAAGGTTCAGGGAGTTAAAGGTCACGTTATTTTTATCGTAAACATACCAAACTGCTCTGCCGTTTTTGATAACAGGCTGGCAATCTGAAAGGCTTCCCTCAAAGGTGTGTATACTGCCGTTTACTGTGCCGTCAGCGTTTAGCTTCACACAGCTTACCTTTGTATCTCTGACCCACAACAGCAAAAAGCTGTTATCATTTATCTTCACAAGCTGTGGAGCAGAAGCTGAGTCTGTACCCTCTGCATAAGAAGTTATCTTATTGAGCTTGTTTGTGGAAAGGTCCTTTGAAACAGCGGAAACATAGACGTTTCGTGTTTTTGACGTATTGATATAGTCAAGGTCAACTGTACTCTGTGCCACTATATAGCTTGATGATGACACATCAAAGCCGCCTATAGCCGCACCTGTATAGTTATAGTGACCGGAGGTATATTCAGGGTATGTTACAACGTCGATATTGCTGACCTGTTCAAAATAGCTTGGGAAGAATTTGCCTGTAGTAAAATCAGAATTATACTTCACCAGAACGGCAGAACGTGGATGAGCGTCACCATGGTCGAGGGCGACTATATGGTTGCCGTCAGTTTTTATAAACTGATTGAAGGAGTGGCTCACATAGCCATAATCAACGTTCATGACGCCGGTATATGAATCAGTGATAGTCATTGACGGCATATCAACTTCAATGGTAACGTTAGACTGATGATTATTGCCGTCGCTTGACTTATACATCTCGTGGCAAGTTCTGACAAGCAGGTGGTCACCGCTGTGGGTCATTCTTGCCGAGCCTGCATCGAATGGAACTGTAGTGTTAGCGCCATACAGACCGCAGGACTTTATTTTGTTCCAATTCTTATCATACTTCGTTATACGGAAAACCTCGAGGGAATCGTTTTGTTTCGGATTTTCCTGACCGCTAAGGACATAATAATTATTGCCGGAGTCATAGAAAGCACCAAAGATAGGCAGCTCGTTGTCGATAAGCTTAGTGCTGAGCGGTTCAAAATCAGAGCTGTAATATTCCACAAGGAGCTTGCCCTCGATAGCGCCTGACTGGACACGCATATAATTGCCGTTGTCGCACACTGTCAGGTAAGATTTCACTGTGTCAGACCATTGCACATAGTCCTGATCATTCACATTAGAGCCTGAATACGCAACACATTGCGCCACGGCAAAGGCACTGAACGATCCAGCAGACACAGCAGTAGAAACAGCCATTGCGCCAGACAGGACAATGCTCAACATTCTTTTCTTCATATTCATCAGTTTCATCACCTCATACAAAAACTTTTAAACGAGAACGCCTTTATATATATAATATCACAACGCAAGGCGTATGTCAATGAAAATAAGTTACAATGAGAATGATTTCAATAAATTCGTCATACACCAAAGGTCAACGCAGTAAAAAAGCAAAGAGGATACAAAACAGAAAAAAACGCCTTGACAAGGTTTGATGGGTGTGATATAATATTACAGTGGTATATCGAGGTGTGGCTCAGTTTGGTAGAGCGCTGCGTTCGGGACGCAGAGGCCGTGGGTTCAAGTCCCGTCACCTCGACCAGTAAAAAGGGTTATGCTTTGAGGAACCGAAAAGCGTAACTCTTTTTATTTTGGTCGAAACGCAGGCTTGAACCCACTGTTCAACGTCCCGTCACCTCGACCAGTCACTCGCCGTGACGGGCATCGTCCGTCATGGCTTTTTTATTATCAGAACTTAACGCCGCAGGGGGAGTTTTTGTATTACCTAAAAAAGTAGGGTTATGCTTTGAGAAACCGAAAAGCGTAACTCTTTTTTTGTATGTTCCACATAGCAAAAGTGCCTTATGACTAGCATTAAGGCACTTTACCGATTCAATCTTTCCCCAACCTCTCCGAAATCTCCAGCACAAGCTTCTGATCCTTATCAGAAAGCCTCGATACGCTGTCCATGATTTTCTGTGTCAGAGCAGGATTTTTGCTGCCATCGTCGAAAAACTGCTGATGATAAAGATATAGAGCAGATAAAACGAACCATGCTTGAACGTGTCGAAAGTATCGAGCCTAGAATAAGAGATTATGCAGAAGAATGGCATATCAACATATTCAGACAAAAAGATCTCCGTTGGAGATATAAGAAAAACTCAGCTTATCACTACATATGGTGTTGGCGCTATAGTTGACTTTAAGAACGATACTGTTGTTATCGCTTCTACAGACGATTGGGACTATTTCCCTAATGACGCTGATGAGGTAGAAAATCGAAAAACATTCAGCTTTTTAAGGAGCTTCATCAGCTTTTTGGCTTCTTCTTTTGTGATATGAGTTGTTACATCTTTAGATATCTCGCCGTCTTTATCCAACAGCTTTATGCTGCTAAGCGTTTGTAGATATCCGCACCACATTGCATACAGCGCTCTGATTTTCACTTGTCCTACTTCTTCTTTCCCAAAAAACAGATCAAACAGAATATCCATCACGTCTTTTACAAGAATGAATATCACCGCTGCCACCTGTCCCCCAAGAGAGCGGCGGTATCTACACCACGCTACTTTTCAGTAAGATATTCATTTCTGTCAAACAACTGCTCAATTGAAAGATTTTTAAACCTCGGAATGTTGTATCCAAACGGCGAGTTGAGAGCCTTTACAAAGTCTTTCGTATAGCCGTGATTTTTTAAAAGATCGTCCTCATACTTTATTTTATCTTCTTGCTTTGTGTCATTTTCCCTTTTCGTGATACAGCGCTGCATAACATAATGATAAATGGAGAAGTAAGAATCCACTGTACGAATATCTCCTATGTATTCTTTCAGTTCACGAACTACAGTAAGATGAGCAATACAGTTGCGGTATTTTCTTGTCATGCTGCTGTCTGCATTATTGATATCAACTTCAACGCACTTGCGCAGCCGCTCGTTCTTTTTCAAGAACAAATTCGGCGACTTATCACATAGTTCACAAAGCGTCTGTGAAAGTATCCTGTAGTCATTTTTCAAGTTTTTTGAAGCCAACTCAGGAATTATCTCCTTATACAGCCCAAAATCACGTTCAAGGCAGTGTATCGCAATAACATACCTTGCATTGACATTCACAAGATTTTTCACCAGCAGATACATGACCGTAAGATAAAGCCCGATAACAGCCTTTGCCCTCTCCTTAGCCACGTTTTCTCTGCCCTTTGCCTGCTGTTTCACATTTTTGAAATCATCAAAGCTGATGTTCTTTATCATTCTCGCAAGCTCACTGCGCTTTGCTTCCAAAGAACTGTTCATGTCAGGAAATTCCACACAACTCTTGTAATAACGCTCTATCTGCGTGTCAGGGATACCCCCAAGAACAAACATGACAACTTTCTCATTCTCAGCCACTTTTCTTATCTTCTGAGCGTTCGCATACTTGATAAGGTATACAAACCGAGAGGACTCGATAACATTGTTTGTTATGAAATTCCTCAGGCCATGTATGCCCTTGCCTTTTTCTTTAAGTTTTAAGATCTCGCTTATCCTATCGTCCGTGATCTTGTCGTCTATACCGAGTATAGTCAGTGCGTCACGGAACATCGTAAGCTTCGCCGAAGCCGCAGGCTTTCTCATGGAAGCAATGTTCTTTACGATAAAAAGCTCGTTGGTTATCCTCTGGCTGTCATTGAACAGCTTGTAGCCCGCCGTAAGCTCACACTCAACATTAACAGCAGAGCTTTTCATTATCTTCAAAAACTCCTTGATGTTATCAAACTTGCTGATAAGCGTTGTAAGAAGATCGTTTATCTCCTTGCCGTCAAGAAAATATGTGAGCATATATATCATTTTGGAGAAATACAAAAGGTCAGACGCATTCTTCTTTTCACTGTCAAGAATTTTCTCATCAAAATCCATGTCAGCCTTGCCAAGCTCCTTGATAACGTCACCGTTCATGTGGTCGGCGATATTTTCAAAATCATTCCTGAATTTGCCCCAAAGCTTTTCCGCTTCATCAGCATATATCCCCTCTTTTTCATCATCGGTCATTGAAAAACGCAGTTTGCGCACAAGAGCTTCGCCTGCGACAACGTCATTTCTGTAGTAGTTGCAGAAAAGCAGAAAATCCATAAGCTTGTACATCTTTGAGCGCACAGGGTCATATTGCTTGTCCTTAAATCTGAAGCCGTATTCGTCCAGCATTTTCTCACGAAGCTTTTTGATAGAAAAACCGAGATTTTTCTGAGATTTAAGCACAATGAAATCGTAATAAAGGCGTATGATATCATCAGCCTCATAGCCTTTCATCATATCAATAAGCAAGCTGATATTGACCTTGTTGCCCTGGATAAAGCCCTTATTTATAGAATCAAATCTCTCATCTACAAGATAGTCGAGGGTTTCTCTGTATTCGGGATCAATAATGTCAATAAAGCTGTAAAGGTCTTCATCAAGCTTACTTGACTTATCATGGAAAACACACTGTCTTATCTGACCCACAATTGCAAGCATATGATAAACACGCTTTTTGTATGCTTCCGAAACTCTTGTATCCTTTGTCTTTGGCTCTTCAAGACCGAAATAGCCAAGGCGCTTAGTTTTCAGCAGGGCATTGAACTTGCTAAGGCTTTTTCTGACATTCGCTTTCTTATCATCAGATAAACTGCTGTTATCAGGGTCAATAAAAACATCATAAATATTATTTGTGGAAAGATACCCAATAAAATCGTCATGACTTTCTGAACCCTTTACACCAAGCATATTATTCAGCGCATAAACGCTATTCGTTACATACACCGCAAGTATCTTTTCGATATCCAGAATGTTGTAAATAAATTGGATATGTATATTATCATCAAAAGTTTTGCCGAAAAAGCGCTTTTCAAGCTCCGATTTAAGCCCCAGCATATCCCATCTTACAGGCGAGCTTTCACCGCTTCTGTGAGTAGGGTTTGAAGTACTTATCTCCACTCCGCTCTCCAAGCCATGCTTGCTTGAAAAAGTGATGTTTACTTTGGTTACACCACAAAGCTCGATATTGCTGCTGTCCTCAGAGGAAAGCTGAGTTTGGTTGTAGACATTATTATCCACCTTATCCACCTCATATTCAAGCACAGCAGAATTGCCCTTGCCGAAAGAGGTTATGTACATTTTATTTTCGCTGACAAAAATAGACTTCATTCCTGCCGCCTTTACGGAGGATTTTTTCTTCTCTGCCGCAGGAGCAATGACCTCTGCAGCAGGCATGGCAGCGATCGCAGGAGCAGCGTTATTATTTATCTCAGCCGCTTTGAGCTGTCTGGCTTTTTTCTGAGCCTCACGCAGCTCTCTAGGCTTCATTTTATTCTTTTTTGCCATAAATATTACCCCTTATATTAGTTATCCCTTAGCGCATTGAGCGTTAAGGGATTTTTTTATTTGTTGGTTTTGATGTTAAACTTTGACCTACTACACTGGTGCAAATTCGCACCAGTGTAGTAGTAAATATAATCTCAAAAGTAGTATGCTAGAGTTTTAGACTAGTGCAAATTTGCACCAGTGTAGTAGCAAAGACTATGTACCGAATTCATCGGTCATGTTTTAGACTAGTGCAAATTCGCACCAGTGTAGTAGAATTAACGGTGAAATTATAATAACGGGGTTGGTTTTAGACTAGTGCAAATTCGCACCAGTGTAGTAGGTCAAAGTTGACAAAATAATCAATGATATTCTGTGATAAAACACCAAACTTATTTTATCGACGCTTTAATGTATATATTATACCATTTTCAGACACAAATGTCAATAGAAAGTGGCTATTTTATATAAAGCATTTTTATCACCTCCCGTCTGTTGTTATTTCATCTCATTCCCCAATCTCCTTGACAGCTGCGATAGCGCAGTCAAGTACAGCTACAATGATAGCCGTAAAGATCGTCTTTCCCATTTTTATCACCTCCTGTCCTTTGTTCTGTATACATTATACCACCTTATCATCGTCAACAAAAGTGTAATTTTCAAAAACTTTTTTGTCTATGTTTTTGCACATTTATAACGTTTTTACGGCATTTATATCACAATTTCAACAAAATAATTTTCTATGATATTGACAAAAAGTACATTTGTGATATAATGGATACAAGAGGTGATAAAAATGTTCATACCCCCAAGCACATTTCTGCCCAAGCGTGAGGGCGGCGTACCATATATCGCAGAGGTGCAATCCATACCCCTCTCACCCTCTGCATATTCCGTCATTATCAAGGACAAGTCCATATTTGAAACAAGCCTTTCCCCTAACGGCAGCGTATCAATGTCCTCATTTCTCACAAGTATATTTGATTCAGCATATATCGCATCATTAAAATACAAAAGTGACGATAACTATAAATATATCGGTATCCCACTTCTGAACGCATTCGTAGAATGGCAGATCGAGGAGATCGATGACGGCCTTGATGATAAAAGCAAGGAGATAATAAAAGGCTATCTTATCTCAAAGCTCTCTGCAAAATACGAAAAGACCAAGACCGAAAATGCAGTGCGAGTAAGGCTCAGCATATGCCGTGACCTTTACGATACACTGAGCAGTGATGACCTTTATTATGAAAACAAGGTGTACAGCTCGACCCTAAGAAGATTTCTGAAAGCCGTGTATGAGGACTATGCCCTGCTGTCAGATTGCGAACGTGAAAGGCTCATTTTCGCCGACAATATCATAAAAATAAATGAAGTCATCAAACAAAACGACAGCAGATATTACAGCTTCATTTACGCATATTCTAATATGTACAGCCGTGAAAAGCACCGCATAAGGCTTATCCCCTACCGTATCGTCAGCGACGAATATAAGATGTATAATTATCTTGTCTGCCTGTCCGACGAAAAAAGCGCAGGCAAAGAGTTCAAAGCCGACAGCTATCGCATAAGCAGATTGAGCGGACTAAGCATTGCAGAAAAGCTCAGCCAAAAGGAATACTCCTCCGTCACCGAATACGAACGGCTGAAAGAGGGTCACGTCAAGTCCGTGAAGCACCTACTCAGCGACCCACGTTTTGGCAGTGATGAGAGCGACATCTCCAAAGTGTACCTCACCGAAAAAGGCGTTGAAATGTTCGGCAAAATACTCTATCAGCGCCCCATACTGAAAGGCAATGAAAAGCCCAAGCCCAACGCTGTCAACGAGTTCATCTCCCCGCCTATCCAAGTCAAATACTATTTCAATAAGTTCGGCAAAGACGGCGTTATCCTATCCCCAAGCGACTCGTTTGAAGAAATGAGAACGCTGTATGTCGAGGGGGCTGAGGCGTATAACCGAGAAGTTGAGATGTGAGAATATAAATGAAAATTATAGCAAAAAACGCCCCTATACAGAAATATACTCATGATATCATAAATAGTCAGGCTCATGAGAAAAGTTAATATATGGAGTTTATCTTTGTAAAATAAACCGACCCCATTCGCTAGACTTTTTGACCTAGCGAATGGGGTCGGTTCAAATATCAATATCATTAACTAAAAAAAATCAAGACATAAACGCAAGCATAATATGCGGATCACTTTACTTTTCTGCCGTAAACCTTGCCCACTCATATTCCGCTGTAAGCGGAACTGTGCCGTCAAAGGCTTTCAGCCAGCTGTCAACGCCAATGCCGTTCCACGCATTCATCATTATTTTACCAGGCGTAACAGGCAGATTTTCAGTAGCCTTGTATGCTTCCTTTCCGTCAACATACCAAGTTATGCTGTCCTCTTTCCACTCAAATGCGTAAGTGTGAAAATCCTCAGAAGCGTCAAATCCAAGATCATACATATATTCGTGCTTGCCAACACCATTGGTGTAGTAATTGAACTGCACCTTTGTTGTATCCTTGCCAAGGACTTCAACATCTATTTCGTCCCAAGGATTATCCTCCGATGGACCTGTGTATGTAAAGAACGATGATACAACGCCATCATTCTTTATGGCTTTCATCGAAACCTCATAAAGTCCATAGCCATAGTTCTCCTTTGAACGATACTCGCCGCCTCTGTACGCTTCGGAATCGCCCATACTGTCAATGGTAAGCTGCATTTTTCCGTCATTGAAAGTTACGTTATCTTCGCTCCACGAACAGTTGAACGGATCACCATTTGACCAGCCTGCTGAAATGGAAAAATCACTTGACGCTCCCTTGCTGAAATCCGCCTCAACCGTGTATGGAGAATTGCTTTCCGTTTCCGCCTTGCTGCTGACATCTTGCGAAGAACTGCTGTCAGATGAAGCACCGCAGCCACCCATAGACATAACTATCATTGTGAGAATCGACATAGCCAAAACTTTTTTCATTTTTCATTACCTCCGAATAAATATCAGAATTTTATCTTCTATAAGTATTATAATTCAACAAATGTGATATTTATATCAGAAAAGTAATGCAAATATCAGATTATTAACATCAACTTATATTTTCGATCTGCTTGTGCTATGCTTGTTCCAGTTTGCACGGAAAAACTGATCTCTATACTGTTTCGGCGTAAGTCCTGTCTGTTTCTTAAAGCAGGCAATAAAATGGCTGTGCGAGCTGAAAGCAAGATAATTGGCTATATCAAGCGGACTATATTCAGAATATCTCAGCATATTTTCAGCCGCCTGTATCCTTTTTGACATAATGAAATCAGAGATCTTTACGCCAACTTCCTCTCTGAAAAGCTTTGAAAGATACTGAGGCGTTATGTTCAGTTCATCAGCTATCTGATTGACGGTCACGCCCTTGTAAATATTATCGAAAATGCAGTCAAAGCACATAAGGATATGCTTTGAGTAAACGTTCTGTGACGCAGCCTTTTTCATTTGCTTTGTATAATAAACGATGACTTCTTTGTGTACAGCCATAACGCTTTCTTCATTGCGGCACTCATCACATTTATTAATGTATATATCGCTTATGGTATACGCAGTTTCCGGGTCAAGTCCACCCTCGATGCAAAACCTGCACAGCATAGCTATGGTTATGACAAGATGATACTTGACGTTTCTAAGTTCGTCTTTGCTGAGCCTGCCCTTTCCGTTTGTATCCAGCGGCGTATACAAACGTTTGACCGTTTCAAGGTCGCCCTCCCGCACCGCAGAATAAAATTCCAGTTCCGTTTCATATGGTGAATGATGATAGTCATTTTCCTTTTGCATAAACTGCCGCTTAGACAATTCTCTGTTTATTTCCATAGCTTTCACCCCCTGCTTTTTAGCTTATTATATCATATTTACAGACACAAGTAAAGCCTCATATTTATAGAAAAAGGACGGCAAATCACCCTGCCGCCCTTTTTTCTGATAATTAGATATTATTTAGCCTCTTTCATTGAAGTCATAGCCTCGTCGATGAGATAATCTATAGCCTTTTCATTTTCCTGAACGACCTGTGACCAGCTCTTTGACTCCTGCGGATTCATTGTTCCTCTTATGGCAGTATCGCAGATAGAGTTAAGGTCGGCAGATACGCCCTGTTCAAAGTCAAATACAGGATTCTGTGCAGACAGATCATAGATAGTTTCTCTCATTTCAAGCATCTCATCTGTCCAGCCGTAATCGTCCTTGTACTGATCGAGGGTTATCTGATGTGCAGCCTCGTCAAGCTCTGCATAACGGCAGCATTCAAGGAAAGCTGCCACGCCCTCAGGATTTTGAGCGTTCTTTACAATGCTAAAGCCGTGTACTCTGGAAGGGATATACTGTTTATCGCTATCAGCTGAGCAAGGAACAGGAACGAACATTACCTCTCCCTTTGATACATCGCCATAGTTTACAGTTGTTGATGGAGCATTCTCAAGTGCCCAAAGTCCGATAGGATAGAAAAGCGTCAGACCTGTTGCCATTCCGCTGCCCTCTGCGTCGCCTCTGAGTTTCCAGTTATTCTCGTGCTTTGGATAAACAACATTGTTCTTCTGCAGCTCATACATCATATTCTGAGCCTTTGCTATCATAGGGTCAGAAATATTATTTACAAGCTTGCCGTCTGTGATACCGATGAGCGGCACACCAGAAGACTGCTGCAAAGCCTTTTCATAATACCAGCCGTCAAGTGCGTATTTATCGCTTTCAGCGTCAGTAAAATCAAGACACATTTCTGTGAATGTATCCCAGTTCCACTTGCCTTCTTTGAAAAGCTCAGCAGGATCATCATAGCCGTTGTCTTCCATTGTCTGCTTGTTGTATACAAAAACATATGCAGGGTCTGTTCTGATAACGCTCACATAATGCTTATCGCCAAGCATAAACTGATCTGTCGCACCCTTTATGTCTGTCCAAAGAGGCTTTGAAAGATCGATATAATCGTCGATAGGCTCTATCATTGACTTTATAGCACCCTTAGGGAAAACGTCCATATCATCAGCACCGATGAAATCAGGTGAATCATTTGACATTACAAGTGCCGCAAGATCGTCAAACTTAGTGTCCCAAGTGGTCTGCACCCAGTTTATCTTACCATTATACTTTGTCTTGAACAAAGCAAGGTCAGCACCTATCTCCTTGTCCTCTGCCTCAGTAGGGTTGATATCCCAATGTGAAAACCACTTTATTTCGTTGCTCTTGAGATCTCTCACATCTTTCATATCATCAGCAAGTCTTTGAACTATCTGCTGCTGATCTTCCTTAAGCTTTTTGTCAACTACCTTGCTTGATGAATCACTTGAACTTCCGCAAGATGCAAATGCTGAAAGCGAGCAAACCGCAAGGGCAAATGTCAAAACTCTTTTTGCATTATTCATAGCCATACCTCCGAATATTACTTTCTTCTCTTTGCAACGATCACTGCCGTGCCGGCAAGAGCGATAACAGCAAGTGCTCCGCCAACAGCCGCACCTGTTTCTGCTGCCTTAGATGTATTGTCAGATGCTTTTGAAGATGTAGCCGCTGCTGCAGAAGTCTTGCCTGCATCTGCCTTAGATGAAGAAACATCTTTCTTTGACGTATCAGCCTTTGAGCTTGAAGTATCAGACTTTGAATCTGCCTTTGAAGCATCTGTTTTTGAATCTCCGCCCTCGGCAGATGCAACACCGAAATCAAGCGTCATTGAAAGTGTGCCGCCGTTGAAAGCGCCTTCCTTCTCCCAGCCTGCGACCTCAGGGCAAGCCTTCTTTGTTACCTCGCCTGTTTCATCATTGACCTCGTCAGTTGGTCTGATATGTATTCTTATTCCACCCTCTGGGTCCTCGTCCAATGAAGTGATAGAATTAAGCGAATCAAAAACCGTTGTTGTGCCGTCCTCGGCAACGAACTTTGCGTCAGATATCTTAACGTCCACAGGATAAACACCATCAGGAAGATTAGCCACCATAACGCCCATATCTCCAAGAGTTCCCTTGCCTGACATTGTCTTGTCGGTGATAACTTTGCTTATCTTATATTCAACAGTTATCTTGCCATTATCATCGATGCCTACCCAATCGCCCTGATTCCAGGTCCAGTCCTGACCCATATAAAAGCCCATTGCTCCGATAGAGTAATATGAGTCATTCATTTTTGAGTCCTCCTCTGACGGGTGAACAACATCGCCTAGCTTTGCTGCCGAAACAGAAACTGACATCATTGTTGCTGCGAGAACCGCTGCTGAAAGACCTGCTACAAATTTTTTGATCATCATAACCTTTTCCTCCTATTTTTCAATAAAATTTTTCGCTAAAAGCAATTTATTTTGTTGTTTCTGTATATATTATAACTATGTAAACGTTTTGTTTATATCAAAAACGTAACATAAATATCATAAAAGTGTTTAATATCAAATTTATGAAAGATTATAAATATATGAAAACAGACCCACTTGATATTCAAGCAGATCTGTTTATTCGGAAGTTATTATAAGAAAGTGACTATGAATTATTATGTTTATATTATACTCTTTGTTTTAAAACTATTATATCAATATTTAATTATTTATATCAAATAATTATCGTAAATAGAATTTTATGAGCAAACATCAATTTATGAAACTAAGCATAAAAAAACAAGCTCGGCAAACGTGACCGAGCTTGTCCAAAAATGGAGTTATATTAAGAAATGATCTATTAAAGATACTTTACCAGTTCATCAAGAACGCTGTCAAGATGTCCGTCAACAAAGCCATAGTCAACACCCTTGTATGACCAAGCCGCTCTTCCGATAGAACATTTCTCAAAGGCACTGCTTATATCCTTGTACCAGTTAAGAGTATTTTCAGCAGATGCAAGATTTATAACACCGTATTCGCCACAGTACATAGGAACATTTCTTTCCTCTGCGACCCTTACAGCCTCAGCAAATCTTCCCATAAAATAATCAGGCGTAAATTTCTCTGTCTTGACCTCCTCGTATGTCTGCATATATTCAAGACCAAGACGCTTTATCTCACTTCTGTATTTTGGGACGCTTCCCGGATAATCGATTCTGAAATCTCTCGGCATCTCATCTACCCAATAGGCAGCCTGATGAGTGAAAAGGAATGGGTCATAGCAATGGAAAGTATAAACTATATGCTCGTCATAAGGCTTATCAAGATCTTTCATTGAATCAATAGAGTTGTTCCAGTAGCTGCCCACAATGATATTTATATCAGAGCTGTATTTTCTAATAAGCTTTATGGCATTTTCAACGATAGCATTCCACTTTTTGCTGAACTTAGGGTCAGTTACCTCATTGAGAAGTTCAAAAGAGACCCTGTCAGAATATTTGCTGAAACGCTTTGCAAACTCTTCCCAAAGGTCATAGAATTTCTGCTGAAGCTCAGCGTTATCAAAGAATCCGCTTTCAGCCTGAGCCTTGTCAAAGAAAAAGCCCATTGTCTTATGGAGGTCAAGTATCATATTGATACCGTTATTTCCGCACCAATCGATACACTTCTGAACATAGTCGAAGCCGCTCTCTATAAAGCCGTTTTCGTCCTGAAAGATATTATAATCCACAGGCACTCTAACGTGGTCGCAGCCCCAGCCCTTTATACGCTTGATGTCCTCCTCTGTAATAAAATTATCAAGATGTTCCTTACTGTAATCGCATTGTGACAGCCAGCCTCCGATATCGATGCCGTGCATATAGCCATTAAATCTTCTCATATTTTTAACCGTCCTTTCTGATTCTAGTTTTGTTTGCAACTATATCGTAGCACTATATAGCCGAAAATTATATCATAATTTTAATATTCGTGTAAAAATTGTAATGTTATTGTGGCGTGCTAAATGTATTTCGCAGTAAATAAAGCAAAGAAAATGGCGTAAAATTTTTCACCATAACAAGACCTAATAAAGAAAAAATCGAATTAAACCAGATACTTTAATATGATACTATTTTCGCCGTCAATAGTCGCCAAAAACCGGGCGTATCAAAAACGTCAGCAAGCAGATGTTTCAATGAAATAGAATACCTGAATGTGAATATTCTTGACACAAAAGGCAAGTCAAGAGCTATCACAATTCCGCCTGATGTAAAGCAGCTTTGGGAACAGATACAGCATATTTTGAGAAACCCTGTTATAAGAAGATATGCGTTTCCTGATGATATTCACTTAGAGAAAAAAGCCGGCATTACAGCTTTATGCGATTATTCATTGCTGTCAGATAATGATTAACCTATCTATGGGGTGACAAAAAAAGAATTGATTTTCTGCCACTCCCTTGACTAATATTATCAGCTAATGTATAATCAAGTAAAGTATAAAAATATCGAGGTAAGATCACAATGAGTAGATTCCCTAGAGTATACGCTGAAAGTACAATAGCAAGGATGAATAAAAAGCTTGCCCTGCCGCAGGAAACAATGTCGCTCCTTTATGATTACTTTGAAGCTTTTGCCAATTTATATCAGTTGTTGCCGCTAAAAGACGCTTACAAAATAATCAGCAGGCAAAATAAAGGCTTGATAACCTTGGACGAGTTCATTGCATTTTCTGAGATAGCACGCCACGAAGATCATTTTTACTACATTCTTGCTAAAGACGAACTGTATCTTAACGCACCTAAGGAAAAGCCTATCGACCGAGAGATAGTTCATTCCTGCTTGGTTGATATTGATTATGAAGATTATTATAATATGGCCGATCATCAGGCAGGTAAACCTCTTAAAATTCTTCCAAAACAGGAACTTCTTAAATACAAAGAGGAAATGTACATTGCCGATACTACGTATGTAAGAGCAATGACGAACTTTTTACGCACAAGACTAAAAATGTCCGAAGATGAGATCAACTATACAATTTCCGATTTTATACTGATAATAACCTGTGATGACAAACCTTTTGACGCAGTATCTAAAATGCTCGATAGAAAGAATATCCTAATGACAAAAAGTCAGCTTGAAGATTTTATCAAACTGTTCACCGATTTGAGCAACAATACTCGAATGCCGCAAAACAGAGGCTTTACTCCCTACGAGTTATCGACAAATCGTGGCGGACAAGAGGTTATCGACAGCATTTCCTTTGGACCAAATATAACTGCTGCATTTAAAAGCGGAGAGGCAGATATTGAAGAATACAGAAAAGGTATCCTTATGAGCGAACTGCCCGAGAAGTTCAAAATGGATATGCTCCGTCAGCTTTCTCAAATCGAGGGTAAGAATACAACTCCGAAAAAAGTCGGCAGAAACGATCCCTGCCCTTGCGGCAGCGGAAAAAAGTATAAAAAATGCTGTGGGAAATAAAATATTTTTTTATGCAAAGCCGCCGCGGGTCACATAGATTTGTGACCCGCGGCGGTTTGTTGTATTTTTTATATTTACTATGGTTTTTACATTCTATAACTTTTTCTCGCCTTATCACACTTCATCAACGCAAGCCGTTATTTACGTTTATATAATTAACTTAGTCCCGATAAAGAACGCATTACCAGATCAACGTCTTGATTTTCAAGTTCCTGAATGATATGCAGATATGTTTTTTGTGTTGTCGTCATACTGGCGTGACCAAGCCTGCGAGCAACGCTGGCAATAGACACGCCTGCAAACAACAGTAGCGATGCGTGAGTATGTCTTAAACCATGAATAGATATTTCAGACAGATTCAACCTTTTGCAATGACGGCTAAGTATGTCATTCACAGTTGAGTTATAAACTTTGCCGTTTACGAATATGGGTTTATCTTCTGGCAGACTCTTTACCAATTCAGCAAATTGAATAACCGTTTGCCAATCTATTTGTATTTTCCTTACCGATGAATTATTCTTTGTTGGAAGAAAACCGCTGTTGCCTTTATAGTCCCAGGTTTTGCTTATAGAAAGCATTTGATGTGAAAAATCAAAATCACGAGGGGTCAAAGCAAGTGCCTCGGAAAAACGCATACCTGTTTTTGCGACCAAAAGAATAAACCAATCCCAGTTCACTCCGGACTTAAGATCAAGCGAAGTCAGCAGCGTGTGCAGTTCAAACTGATTAAGATACTTGATTTTCTTGACCGACGGCGTTTTACCTTTTATTATTGCTTTTCTCGTTGGATCACGCTCAATAAGCCCTTCATCAACCGCATCAAGTATCGCTCCTTTAAGCTGATGATGAAAGTCCATTGTTGTTTGTCTTTCGTGATACCGCGCATAATCATTAAGCAGCTGCTGATAAGCAATTCTGTTTAGATCACGCAAAACAAGTTCAGGCACAAGCCTTTTCAGCCAGGATATTGTCATTTTGTACTTATCCAATGTAACCTTTCTAATTGCCCCTTCTTTATATACTGCGACCCACTTTTCATAGTAATCACAGAACAAGTCTGTATGTTTAACGTTATTTAACATTACATTACCTCCATTTCAACAAAACGGCTTACGCTGATGAAGGGTGATAAGGCGGTCGAGGTCATCAAAATAAGCTGCAATTTTCTCTTGTTCAATTTCGTCGGGCATTGGAATATTAAACAACGATAAGTTCTTAGCTGATAAATTTGGCTGTGCAGCACCTTCATCATTAACGGTTCTCTGCGTATATTCAATATCTGAATTTAAAACCTGAAAAAGGTATTTACCCACTACCTTTTTCGGTCTTATATCTACTAGCGACGAAGCAACAGTTCCAACATCAAAATTGTCCACAAATGCGTTCTTTCCAAGGGTTCCTCTAAGGCAGTATATAATATCTCCACGCTGTATTTTTGCACCAGATAACTCATTAAATTTTTCTTCAGTTATCTTGTTCGCAGTATCAAGTTTTACACGTCCCGAAACCAAATCTCCTGCATTAATAAATGGAACTCCGTCTGAAACCATATCACTATCGTTTGGATAACGTGAGCTTCTATCTCCGTTATAGAATTCTACAAGTTCCCCCAACTCACGCTGTTCCCAAGTATGTTTAAAAACGAACATATACAAACGTAGTGTATATTTCAAAAATCTTGTGCGTTATTTAGATTTTTAGTTGTGTAGTATTGAAATTTTGTACAAATTGTAGTATAATATTCCTTGCGAGAGTTTACACAGGTTTCAAGTGTAAGTCATAATCGAGCCAGTAATATTTAGGAGAAGTTATATATGAACAAACAACAGCTGGCAAATAAAATTTGGGAATCCGCTAATAAAATGCGTTCAAAAATAGAGGCAAATGAATATAAAGACTATATTTTAGGTTTCATTTTTTACAAGTACCTGTCCGATAAGGAAGTAAAATTCTTGAAAGACGAGGGGTATGATGATGAATTACTCAAAACCGTCACCGAGGAAGATGAGGAAACGGTCGAGTACGTTCAAAAGAATATTGGATATTTTATTGGCTATAATGACCTTTTTTCAACGTGGCTCGATATGGGCAAGGACTTTAGCGTAGACAATGTTACTACCGCTCTTTCTGCATTTAGCAGACTAATTTCAAGCACTCACAAAAAGGTTTTTGATAAAGTATTTGATACTCTTGAAACGGGTCTTTCAAAGCTTGGAGATACTTCTGGTGCAAGAACTAAGGCTATCAGCGGGCTTTTACAGCTTATCAAAGATATTCCTATGGACGGAAAACAGGACTATGATGTTCTTGGTTTTGTTTATGAATATTTGATCGAAAAGTTCGCCTCAAATGCGGGCAAAAAGGCAGGCGAGTTCTATACGCCTCACGAAGTGTCTGTGCTTATGTCTGAAATAGTTGCTGAGCATCTCAAGGGAAAAGACGAAATAAAGATCTATGACCCGACAAGTGGTTCTGGTTCGCTGCTGATAAACATTGGCAAGAGCGTTTCAAAGTATGTTACAAATTCTGATAATATCAAATATTACGCACAGGAACTCAAGGAAAATACATACAATCTCACTCGTATGAATCTTGTTATGAGAGGAATCAAACCGTCAAACATCACAACACGCTGTGGTGATACATTAGAGGAGGACTGGCCGTATTTTGATGACAGCGATCCGTCGGAAACTTATGAGCCGATTTATGCAGATGCGGTCGTTTCAAATCCACCGTATTCGCAGTCTTGGGATCCGACAGACAAAGAGTCAAACCCTCGTTACGCAGAATATGGAGTAGCGCCAAAGGGTAAAGCCGATTATGCGTTCTTGCTTCACGACCTTTATCACGTTCGTTCTGAGGGTATTATGACTATCGTTCTTCCACACGGTGTGTTGTTTAGAGGCGGAGATGAAGGTAAGATAAGAAGAAACCTGATTGAGAAGAATAAAATTGACACTATTATCGGACTTCCGGCAAATATATTTTTTGGAACTGGTATACCGACAATTATTATGATACTGAAACAAATGCGTGATAACAACGATGTACTTATTATAGACGCATCCAAAGGATTTGTGAAAGACGGCAAGAACAATAAGCTTAGAGCGTCTGATATCAAACGTATTGTTGATACGGTGTCTGCAAGAATAAGCGTACCGAAGTTCTCAAAGGTCGTTTCTCGTGATGAGATAAGACAAAATGACTACAATCTCAATATTCCAAGATATGTTGACTCTTCTGAAAGTGCGGAGACTTGGGATATTTACGCCTCTATGTTTGGCGGTATCCCAGTGAATGAAGTTGACAGCCTTGCAGAATATTGGAACGCTTTTCCGAATTTAAGAGCTGAACTATTCAAGACGAGCGATACACCATATCTTCAGCTTGCCTGTGATGATATCAAATCAGCTATTTGCAATAACAATGATGTAATAAAATATGAGCAGGCATATCAGCAGGCATTTAACGGATTTGAAGATCATCTGCGTAAAGAGCTTATTGAAAATGCTGAGACTGTTGAGGTATCAAAAGAGGAAACCGCAATAAGCGAGAATATCTTTGCACGACTTGCAGACATTCAGTTAGTCGATAAGTATGAGGCATATCAGCTTCTTGATGATGAATGGGGAAAAATAGCCGTTGACCTTGAAATAATCCAAACAGAGGGCTTTGAGGCAACCAGAAAGGTTGACCCGAACATTGTGATAAAGAAAAAAAGACGGCAAGGAACAGGAAACGCAAGAAGGTTGGGTAGGACACGTTATTCCTTTTGAGCTTGTTCAGACAACGCTATTGTGCGATGAGTATAACGCTCTTAAAGCCAAGGAACGCCGACTGGCTGAGATCCCGTCAGAGTATGAGCAAATTCTTGAGGATATGACGGAAGATGAAAAAGAAACCTGCAAAGAACAGTTGAATGAGGACAATAGTGCATTTATCATCAAGGAAATTTCCAAAAAGATAAAGGCTTTGAAGAGCGAACCTAAATCAGAGGAAACCATTGCACTTACTGAAAAGCTTTCAAAGGTCGAGTCTTTTTCTAAAGAAGAAAAGGCTTTGAAATCGCAGATAAAGACCGAAACTGCGGAACTTCACGCAAAAACCAAAACCACTATCGAGGGGCTTTCTGACGAGCAGGTCAAAACACTTCTTGAGATAAAATGGATAAAGAGCCTTGTTGATAACCTTTATTCTATCCCTTCGACGATCGTTAACGGCCTTGTTTCTAAGATCACGGCTCTTGCTAAAAAATATGATAACACATATTTTGATATTGAAACTGAGATATCAGAAACGGAAAAAGAGCTGTGTTCTATGATTGACGATCTGTGCGGAAATGAATTTGATATGAAAGGTCTTGGTGAGTTCAAGAAACTGTTGGGAGGTGTGCAAAATGACTAAAGAAAAAGTCATACCTCAGATAAGATTTTCGGGTTTTACTGATACTTGGGAACAGCGTGAGGTTAGTAATGTTGCTATGATTTCCACTGGTGGCACTCCAAGTACGGCTATAAATGAATATTGGAATCCTAAACAAGTGCCTTGGCTTTCATCTGGTGAGGTTCATAAAAAGTACATTACATATACAGATGATAAAATATCAAACGAAGGGCTTAATCATTCTAGTGCAAGAATGATTAAGCAAAATTCTGTACTTATTGCATTGGCTGGGCAAGGAAAAACTCGTGGAACTGTCGCAATAAACCGTATTTCTCTTAGCACAAATCAATCTATTGCTGCTATGACTTTTGCACCTGATATTTGTCCCGAATTTGTATTTTCAAATCTTGAAAGCAGGTATGATGAATTAAGAAAAGTATCATCAGGCGACGGAACAAGAGGTGGATTAAATAAACAGTTAGTTAGTGAAATACAAATACCATACACTTCATTAAATGAACAACGAAAAATCGGGCAGTTTTTCACTCACCTCGACCGCCTTATCACCCTTCATCAGCGTAAGTATGACAAATTGACTAAAGTCAAAAAGGCTATGCTTGAAAAAATGTTTCCGAAAAATGGTAGTCTATATCCCGAAATTCGTTTTAAGGGTTTTACTGACGCTTGGGAACAGCGTGAGTTCTCAGAATTGTATGAAAAGAACATAGAAAAGAATTCAGAATTAATTGGGTACGATAAAACGATTTCTATTGCAACAATGACATATAAAGATGAAGGTAACGGAGCGTCTGATAATTCATTATCGGCATATAAAGTTTTGAGAATTGGCGATATAGCATTTGAAGGGCATACAAGCAAAGAGTTTAGGTATGGTAGATTTGTTGCAAATGACATCGGCATTGGCTTAATGTCACCAAGATTTAGCACATTAAGACCAATAAAAGAAATGCCTATCGACTTTTGGAAATACTATATTCATTATGAGCCTATAATGAAATACATTCTTGTAAATGCAACAAAAGCAGGAACAATGATGAATGAAATGGTAATACCAGAATTTCTTGAGCAGTCGATTTTGGTTCCGAGCTTAAAAGAGCAAGCCAAAATCGGGCAGTATTTTACCCACCTCGACCGCCTTATCACCCTTCATCAGCGTATGTAAATCCCAACGTAAGTAAAGCCAATTATTACGCACCACTTCAGCGTAAGTTAAAAATAATATGACTATCACCTTACCTCAGCAACTCCTCAAGCCTGCACTCAGGGCAGTTAACGCACGCCAAAGTCAGTCAAAGTTTTCAAACAAATAATTACCCCAAAGGTTTAATTCAGCATCCGACACAAGTAAAATTTTAGAGAACCTTGTTGCATGGTGGATAAAAATAAGATATACTTAATTTGGAAACGGATAATATTCTGAAATGGAGATAGGAAGGGAGTGATTGTATGCTGCCGATATATATGGCATTGATCGATGATGAGGAAGATAAAAGTGATTTTGAAAATATAGTAAATAAATATGAACGAAAATTATATCGTGAAGCCTTTAAAATTCTTAATTCACACGAATTGGCAGAAGAAGCCGTTTGGGAGGCTTTTTACAGGATAGCAGAAAATTTTAAGAAAGTTCACAATTTGCCTGTGTACAAAATGGACGCTTATTTGATTATAACTATTAGAAGGGCATCATATCAGATCTACAACAGGGAGAAAAAATATTTTGAAAATGACTCATTTGAGGATTCTGAATATGTGCCGGATATAGCTAAGCTTAATGAGTATGATATTTCTGATCTGACTAACGCTATTGGTCAGCTTGAAGACAAGTATAAAGCTGTTATCACTTATTTTTATTATTACGGTCACAACGCAAATGAAACCGCTGATTTAATGGGGATATCCAGAAATACAGTATATAAGTATCTGAGAAAAGCTGAAGCTATTTTATTGGAAAAGCTGAGAGGTGCAAACTATGAACGAAAATGAAAATTTCTGCAAAGCAATCGAACAAGCCGTTGTGCTGCCATGTGCAAAAGAAATGCAGCTGATATCTGATG
>OGNV01000838.1_pt1 | contig 23523 bp, 25 predicted proteins | sample 1573561 | NCBI WGS metagenome assembly OGNV01 (sample SAMEA2581892, study PRJEB24529) | metagenome | biome: Human gut stool | place: China | collected 2011
AAGGCTCAGAGCGGTTCGATACCGACTGAAAGCCTTGTAGGGCTTATTTTTTTGCTTTTTTTCAAATTTATTTGTAAAAAATGTTGTCCAAGACTTGACATCGGCCGGCGGGTATTGCCTCCCTAAGGACACTAAACAGCTGCTGGCAAATTATGCCGATGTACCGGAGAATTTGATTGAAGCTATTGTGGAGAGCAACCGTACTCGTAAAGATTTCATTGCAAATGCTTAAACGGCTGGGTGTTGTTATGTGGAGCCAGATAACCAAAATCTGAGATTTTGTGCGTACCGTGGGAATGGGGAACGGAATCCCCATCAAGATTGCCAGGAACGAAAAATCACGAAAGTGAGTTTTGAGTTACTATAGGCGAATCTTGCGCTAAGAGAGAAAAGCCCCAGCGTTTTACCGTATTCCGCAGGCCCACCCACCCAAACGTGTAAACAGACCGGAAGCCTGTGGACTACGGCATCTGGCGTTCCGGGTGGAGGATGTGGAAGCTGCCGTGGCAGAACTTGCACAGATGGGGATTGAATGTGAACCGATTCGATTGGACAGCTACACCAAAAAGAAAATGACCTTTTTCTTTGACCCGGATGGCCTGCCCTTGGAACTGCACGAATAAAAAACAACGCCCTCATAGTTGAGAGGATTCGTAAATCTTCTCGGCTATGAGGGTGTTTCATTCCGCAGGAGTGTGAAAGTTACAGGCTCAGCGTTTCTACCCATGCAGACAAGTCGGCTTTGCTGGAATGGGAGTTGAACACCTTACCATGCAGCAACTTTGCACCGGGGCAGCTCGGCGCAAGTTTTTCATTGGTTTTACCCATGTCGCTGCCGCCAGAGGTGGCAAAGGGGATGATTGTTTTACCCTTCAAATCATAGCTTTCCAGAAATGTATTGATGATCGTCGGAGCAATATACCACCAGATAGGGAATCCGACAAAGATGGTGTCGTATTCGTCCATGTTATCACGCTTGGCAGCGATGGCAGGGCGAGAGGTAGGATCGCTCATTTCGATGGTGCTGCGGGATTTCTTGTCCATCCAATTCAGATCGGCCTTGGTGTATGGAACTTCCGGCTGAATCTCAAAAATGTCTGCACCGATGGCATCCGCCAGATTTTCGGCAACTTTTGCGGTGACACCGCTGGCAGAAAAGTAGGCGACAAGTCTTTTGCTCATGGCAATGCACTCCCTCTTGATGATTTTGTATAGGATAAGTATAGCACGGCAGGGGAGGAGCATCAAGCGGTTGTCCATGATATAACATTAGCGACAATGTTATATTATGGACAACTGTTCGTAAAAATTTAAGGATTTTGAGGGAGTTGCACAGCTTGATATGATGGGCGGTTTATGGTAAGATAGAATTACAATGGCGGACAAAGCTACTATTGACTACGACAAGGAGGTGTAAGCCAATGGGATTAGCTGATACCGTGACTAAAGCCTATATGAAAGATAATTCTGTGTTTGCAGATGCGTTTAATTACTTGATTTATGGCGGTGAGGCGGTTGTAGACCCTAAACAACTGCAAGAACTGGATACTACGGAGATCGCTTTACCGTTTGGATCACAGGATGAAGAGGGAAAGCAGCCAGAAGAAGCAGTTCAGAAATACCGTGATGTGCTGAAATCAGCAATCATTAAACAGGATGATGAGGCTGCATACATTTTACTGGGAATCGAAAATCAGACTGACATTCATTATGCAATGCCCGTTAGAAATATCATTTATGATGCTCTCCAGTACGGCAAACAGGTGGCTGATATTGCAGCCAAGCATCGCGCAAGTGATGGAGATTCAAAAGGGCATAGCCGTGGTGAATATCTTTCTGGATTCTACAAGGAAGATAAGATTACGCCTGTTATCACACTTGTGCTTCACTTTGGCGCAAATGAATGGGATGGGCCGTTGTCACTCCATGAGATGATGGCGGTTAAAAATAAGAATCTTTTGAACTTTGTGCAGGACTATCAGATTCATCTGATCGACCCTGCAAAGCTGAGCGCGGAGGACTTGGAAAGATTCTCTTCAAGTCTGAGAGAGGTAATTGGGTATATTAAATATTCCAAAGATAAGAAACGCTTATCTGAATTTTTGACTGATAATCCGCGTATGCTGATAGAAGCGAACGCGGCGAGGGTTATTAAAGCAGTTACGAATACACCGCTGGATATTCCAGAGGGCGCGGAGGTGATTGATGTGTGCAAAGCTGTTGAGGAAATGATGAATGAAAGCGAAGAGCGAGGCGAACTCAGGATGCTCGTGCAGCTTGTTCGAGATGGAGATTTGAAGCTGGAACGTGCTGCTGAAAAAGCAAAAATGACTGTCGAACAGTTTGAAAAGGTAATGGAGAATACTCCTTTGCAGGCGGTATAAGATAAACAGAATATAGAAAACAGATAAGCCCTACAAGGCTCAAATTGGTTCAAAACCGATTGAAAGCCCTGTGGGGCTTATTTTTTTGCGCCTTTTTCAAATTTATTTGTGAAAAAAGTTGTCCAAGACTTGACATCGGGCGGACTTGCTGCAGTCAGCTCCTCCGCATTTGCGGCACTTTATAGTGCATTTGGAAAATACGATGTGGTGCACATCCATGCCGAAGGGCCGGCATGGAGGACGCATGGAAGCCGGAACCGGAACGGAACGGCAGCGCCAAGCGCCTGTCCCTGACCCGGGTGCGCAGCTACATTAGGGAGATGGAAGCGCGTTGCCGTCCGCGGATTGCAATCCCTTTTTCAACAGGCTGTGCCGCCCCTTTTCAGGGGCGGCTTTTTGCTGACCGTCGGGGGAATCTCCCCATGCGGTATGGGAGGGGAGAAACGGCTGCGTAAACCTGTTTACTTGTTGCGAAATGAAACAATGCCTCAAAAACAATGCGCGAACACACAAAAAATCAATAAAAATTTGGTGAATATATGAAAATACTATTGACAATTTTACAATATTGTGTTATATATAGCACATAGAGATTGCGATTCCACAAATAATAATGTTGAATCGCAACAATGAAACAACACAAAGGAGGTACACCATGGGAGGGGAAAGCGTGCAGCTGTCGCAGGCACAGAAGCGCAGAATGGAAGCCATGTCCATGAATATGGGAACGCGGATCGTCTGCGGGTATCTGGCAAGTCTCCTGTTTCTGGGGATCAGCCTGTATCTCGCCGTGACATATCACACCTCCGGTGATCTGCAGAGCTTCTGGTGCTATCTGGCACTGGCGGCTATCTGCCTGACGCTGGACGTGCTGGTAACGATCAATCTGCTTCGCACAATCCATGGGCGTGGTAAAAGAAGGAGGAAAAACTCATGATCCACTATGTACTCGCCAGTCACGGAAACTATGCCCGGGAGGCACTGAACTCCGCAAAAATGATCTGCGGAGAGGACACAGATCGGATGAACCTGCTGTCCGTACAGGATGACGGCGACGGAATCGACCGCTTTGGTACAGAAGCGGCGGCACTGGCGGAAAACCTCCGTGGGGAACCGGTGCTGATTATGGCGGATCTGTTTGGCGGCAGTCCTTTTATGACGCTGCTTTCCGCCTTCCGGGACACGGAGTATGTGTGTCTGACCGGTTTTAATCTTGCCATGGTGATTCAGATGCTGCAATATGACGGGGATGATCTGCATGAACTGGCGGAGGACATTGCCTCCATCGGGAAGGACGTCAGTATTCGCCTGATTCCCAAAATTATTCCGGAGGAGGAGCAAAATGATTAAAGCGTTTCGTGCGGACGACCGCCTGATTCATGGACAGGTTCAAACCCAGTGGATCTCCACGTATGGTGTGAACCGGGTGATGATCATTGACAGCAATGTAGTCAGGGATCCCATCAATGTTCAGATCCTGAAGCTGGCAAAGCCTGCCGGGATCGATCTCGTGATCTGCGATGAGGAGAAGGCAATGAATCTGATTGCAAAGGATGCGGCACAGCCTGCCGCCAGGACTTTTGTGATCTTCAAAACCATTGAGACAGCCTGCCGGATGCAGCGCAGGGGACTTTCGATCCCTTCCATCATCGTTGGCCCCTGCTCCTCCAAGGCAGGCGCAGTCCAGATGGGAAAAAATACCTATTTTACCGAGAAGGAGCTTGCGGCAGCGGATGAGCTGACGGAGCACGGCACGGAAATTGCGTTCCAGCTGCTGCCGAACGAACCGAAAACGCTCTATCGGGATGTACGGAAGAAATAAAGCCCGATAGCGGTGGAATTCTACTGATTTTCTGTCCGCTCTGGAAGTGCGTGCACGGGCCCTGCGTGTGCTTCGCGGGCGGACTGAAATAACGTGAGAACGTAGAAAAAAGAAAAATAAGGAGGAAATATGAGTATTACAGTTTTACAGGCACTGCTGATCACGCTGTTTTGCATCATCTCCAATCTGATGTTCCCTCTGCTTGGCGATATTGGCGGTTACTTCGGTCTGGGTCGTCCCCTGATTGCGGGTACGATCACGGGCCTGATTCTCGGCGACGTAAAGACCGGCATGATGATCGGCGCCAGCCTGAACGCAGTGTACATGAGCTCTCAGGCAGTCGGCAACGTAATGTCCACGGATGTAACCATGGCCGGTTACATCGCCACGGCGCTTTCCATGGCGGGCAGTAATGATCCGGCCATGGCGCTGGCACTGTCCATTCCCATTGGCTTGTTCGGCTCCATGCTCTTTACCATGCAGAACGCGGTCTGCGTGTTCTTTTCCCATAAGTGCGACGAGTACGCCGCAAAGGGACAGGTCAAAAAGATGTGGCTGGTGGGAATCGGAATCCCGCTGGTGGTGTTCAACGTGATCCGGGCAATCCCCACGTTCCTGATCGTTTACTACGGATCCCAGTACAGCTCCGTGGTGGAGGGCCTGATGCCCGATTGGCTGAATAACGCCATGGGGGTTGTGGGCGGTATGCTTCCTGCCGTAGGTATGGCACTGCTACTGAAGGTCATGCTGAAGAAGAAATCTCACTGGTGCTTCTTCCTGATCGGTTTCCTGGCATACTCCGTGTTCGGAATTTCCGCGGTTACCCTCACCATTCTTGCCATCTGCCTGGCTGTGATCATTGACCAGACGAAAGCGCACAACGGTCCTTCCGCCGGAACGGACGACCTTGCGCCCCTTGAGTAAGGAGGATGAAGCTATGTCGATTAAGGAAAACTCCATCATTACCAAAAAGGATCTGCGGAAAAACTGGCTCACCTGGCTGAGCATCTGCTGCCTGAGCAATAACTGGGAGCGTATGCAGAACATTGACTACGCCGTTTCCATGGCACCCATTCTGAAAAAGCTGTACCCCGATGACAATGAAAAATTTTCCGAGAGACTGTCCAGTCATATGGAATTTTTCAACACCCAGCCTACTGCCGGGTTGCCTGATCAACGGCATGGTCATTGCCATGGAAGAAGAAAAGGCCATGGGCAAGGACATTCCCGATGAGGCAATCACAAACCTGAAATCCAGTATGATGGGACCTCTGGCAGGTATCGGCGACTCCGTCATGAACTCTCTGATCGAAGTTGTGCTCATGAGCATTGCCATGACCTTTGCCTTCCAGGGAAACCTCTTTGGACCCGTTTTCTATCTGGTCACCTGGGTCGCCGCTTCTCTGATCATTTCCTGGTTCCTGATCAACCGGGGCTATAAGCTGGGTATCAACTCTCTGTCCGTCATGTCGGACTCGGTTATGGGACGCCTGGTGGAAGCTTTGACTCAGATCGGTCTGATGGTCATCGGCGGCCTGTCCGCAACCTATGTTGCCGTCAGCACTCCGCTGGTCATTGCGGGCTCCGGCGGTGCGGACGACACCGTAGTGCAGGCGATTCTGGATAATATCCTGCCGAATCTGCTGCCTCTGGGACTGGTGGGTCTGTGCTACTGGCTCATGACGAAGAAAAAGTGCAGCCCCATTGTGCTGATCCTCATTCTCTTTGTCCTCGGCACCGTGCTGTCTGTGTTGGGCATTCTGGGATAAACCAATTTCATCCATCGGTGAGGAGCTCCGTCAGCGGAACTCCTCCCGATTCGCAAAAAAGGAGAATATGTATGTTTCTTGAGATTTATAAGGATACCAAAGAGTTGGGCGATGCCGAGGCCCGGAGAATCGCGGCGCTTTTGAAGAAGAAGCCCGACGCACTGCTCTGTCTCGCCGCGGGGCAGTCGGCAATCTGCGTCTATGAGCGGCTGATTGAAATGTACAGGGCCGGGGAAGTGGATTTCAGCAAAACACGGATCGTCGGACTGGACGAATGGTGTGATTACCCGGCCTATGAAGGCAGTGCCAGATGGATTCTGGATACTACCTTCTTTAATGGCATCAATCTGGACCGCAGCCGGATGCGGATGTTCAACTCTAATCCCGCCGATCCGGAGAAGGAATGCCGGGAAATCGAAAAATACATTGACGACAACGGGAAAATTGACTACATGATTCTGGGCGTGGGCATGAACGGCCATGTGGCGCTGAACGAGCCTGGCGTAGATCTGACGCTGGGTGCGCATGTGGCGACCCTTGCCAACAAGACCCGGGAGGTATCCTCCAAGTACTTTGAAAACGGCACTCCCGTGACCCTGACCCGGGGCCTGACGCTGGGCTATAAAAACATCTTTGAAGCAAAGGATCTGGTAGTGATCCTGAACGGAGCCCATAAGGCCCCCATTGTGAAGAAGTTCATGGAGACCCCCATTTCCAACGAATTCCCGGTTACCAATATCAAGCGCAGCCCCATTGCCCGGGTGGTGATGGATCAGGCAGCGGCATCTGACATTTACAGGGTGTGAGAAACGGTATGGAAAACTTTGAGTTCTACAACCCCTGCCGGATCCTGTTCGGCGACGGAAAGCTGGACAGGCTGGGGGAACTGATCCGGGCATATTCCGACAATATCCTGCTGGTTTACGGAAAGAGCAGCATTCGGAAAATGGGCCTTTATGATGAAATTGTCACTATTTTGAACCGGGATGGAATCCGCTTTACCGAAATCAGCGGCGTGGAGGCCAATCCCAAGATGGATCTTGTCTATCAGGGCATTGCCATCGGAAGAGAGAAGCAGATCGGCTTTATTCTGGCAGTGGGCGGCGGAAGCGTCATTGATACCGCAAAGGCAATTGCCGTGGGCATTCCTTACTCCGGAGATGTGTGGAATGTGCTTCAGCGTTATGAGACGGCGACCCGGTCTCTACCCATCGGAACCGTTCTGACGGCAGTTGGCTCCGGCTCTGAAATGAGCAACAGCTGTGTGATCACCAAAATGCCGGAAGGGCTGAAACGAAGCTTTGACAGTGAGATCAACATTCCGAAGTTTTCCATTCTGGATCCGCACTATACCTTCTCCGTGTCTCCCAGGCAGACCGCCTGTGGGTCAGCGGATATCCTGTCCCACTTGATGGAACGGTATTTTACTCAGGTGAAGCAGGCGGATGTGACGGACCGGATGCTGGAGGGACTGATGCAGACCGTGATTCTCTATGCGCCCAGAGCCATGGAGCATCCGGAGGATTATGATGCCCGGGCAGAGCTGATGTGGGCGGGAACGCTGGCACAGAACGGATTGCTGAACACCGGACGGATCGGGGACTGGGCGTGCCACGGGATCGAGCATGAGATTTCCGGGGAGTATGATATTCCCCACGGCATGGGACTTGCCATGATTACCGGCTCCTGGATGCGCTATGTATATTCCAGCTATCCGGCACGATTCACCCAGTTTGCCCGCCGGGTCTTTCATGTGGATTATCCGGATTATGACGAGGAGCATATCATTCAGGAGGGCATTTACCGGCTGGAGCAGTTCTTTATCCGGCTGGGACTGCCTGTGTCCACGGCGCAGCTGAATATGTCCCATGAAGTGATGGAGAGGCTGGCAGAACAGGCCGTCTATAAATCCCCCACCAAAGGACGGTTCCGTAAGCTGACAAAGGAGGATCTGGTGAAGATTCTGGAGATGGCTCAGGGAAACTCGTAAGTTCCCCTTGTTTTTCCACGGAATCGGAAGTATAATCAGAGCAAAGAGAAAACAGGGAGAGTCAGGATGCTTCAGAATGAACGAAAGCAGTATATTCTTGAGCTGATCAACCGGGACAGAATTGTGCGTGCCGCGGATCTTGTAGAGCGGCTGGGCGTGTCCATGGAAACCATTCGCCGGGATCTGGAGGAGCTGGAAAAGGCCGGAAATCTGCGCAGAGTCTACGGCGGGGCGGTTCTGGGCACGATTTACAGTCCGGAACCCTCCTACTATAACCGGGAGGTGACCCACGCAGCCCAGAAACGAGCAATCGCCGCCGCGGTGTATAACCTGATCGAGGACGAAGACACCCTGTTTCTGGACGGCGGCACGACCCTGATGGAGGTGGCGCGCTGCATTGCGGCCGGGAACAAGCGGGTCACCGTCATCACCAACGCCGTCCAGCTTTCCTGCGAGGTGGTCAAGAATGAATTTTGCGGCGCGATTCTGCTGGGCGGTGCCCTGACCCGGGGAGAGCCCCTGACCTCCGGTGCCATTGCCAGCAGCGATCTGATGCACTTTCATGCAAACAAGATCATTCTGGGTGCGGCGGGCGTGTCCCTGCGCTATGGCGTTACGGACCATTCCTTCGTGATCGGCTCTCTGAAGCGGGAAATGATCAGTCGGGCGGATCAGGTGATCTGTGTGGCGGATTTCAGTAAATTCAACCAGACCGCCGCTAACTGCATTTGCCCGACCTCCAATCTGAACGTACTGGTAACGGATTGGCTCACGGATGATGCCGTGTGTGGACAGTACACCTCCGCCGGGGTTCGGGTCATCAAGGCACCGGAACCAAGAAGCTTCAATTTGTAACAAAAATTTCCCGCCGGACTGATTCCGTTGAACCAGTTCGGCGGGGCCTTTTTATGTGGTTATATCCCAACACGGCATTTTTCCGGAACAGTTTCACGGCGCCTGTATGTCAGGGCTGTTCCGGGTTTTCCTCCGGGGCGGCTGCCGCCTCTGCCTTTGCTTTCTCCGCGGCTGCCAGCCGGTTGACTGCCAGCTTTGCCGGGTCGTGGGGGCGGAAGTGCTGCACGAGGAGAACGGCGGTGGCAGCGATACAGCTGACGGCGGCCAGTACCTGACTGACCCGGAAGGGACCCCAGTACAGGCTGTCCATCCGCAGTCCCTCGATCATGGTTCTGCCGAGGCCATACCACGCGCAGTAGCCCAGCGCAATTTCTCCGTCGTACTTCTTTTTCTTCGACAGGAAGTGCAGGATCACGAAGCCGATGAGATTCCACCCGGATTCATACAGAAAGGTGGGGTGGTAGTATTCCGTCACGCCGGTGACGGTATTGTAAAGTCCCATGCGGGTGAAGCCCTCCGTGGCGGCGCCGAAGGCCTCCCGGTTGAAGAAGTTGCCCCAGCGTCCCATGGACTGCCCAATCAGAAAGCCGAGGCTCACAAGATCCAGCAGGGCAGGGAGGGAACACTTTTTGATTTTGCAGAACAGCGCCACGCCAATGGCCGCGCCCAGCACGCCGCCGTAGATGGCAAGCCCACCCTCCCAGATGTACAGCACGGAAATGGGGTTATTTTTATACAGGGACCAGGAGAAAGCGCAGTAGTACGCCCGGGCGCAGAGAATGGTGAAGGGAGTGACCCACAGGACGCCGTCCAGCAGGGTATCCTCGTCCAACCCGGCCTGACGGCTGCGCTTGCAGGCGTAGTATACCGCCAGCATCAGCCCGCAGGCAATGATCAGCCCGTAGAAGTGGATATACAGCGGCCCGACGGAAAATCCCCGGGGCGGGTTCAGACTGATCCCCAGAGCGGGAAAGGAAATTACGGAATAATTGGCGGGATTCATAAAAAGACCTCCTGAGGAAAGTGAAAAATAACTGCGGTGCCGAGAGCCGTGTTATATTGCGGGTTCGGCCACAGAATCAATAACGGACAGGGCACAGCGGTCCGGCTTTACCACCCGGGCAAGGAAGGCAAGAACCTCTTCCGGGGTGATATCCTGATAGATGGCAGGGAAGCGGAAGTAATCGAAGCCCGCAAAGTGGTAGGCACACAACCGGAAGCAGGTGCCGTCGAAGCTGTCCAGTCCCTTGATCCGCCGCCCCAGGGCACTGCGCTTCATGCGGAGAAAATAGTCCGCCCCGATGCCTTCCCGGAGCAGTGCCTCCGCCCGGCTCAGAACAGCTTCCCGCACCCGTTCCGGCTCCTCACTGTCGCCGGAGCACAGCAGCATGGCGCAGCCGTCGGCGCAGTCAAGGCCACCGCCGAAGGAGCTGTCGATGATGCCGGATTCGTACATTTGCAGATACAGTTAAGCCCTACAAGGCTCAGATCGGTTCGATACCGACTGAAAGCCTTGTAGGGCTTATTTTTTTGTTTTTTTCAAATTTATTTGTGAAAAATGTTGTCCAAGACTTGACATCGGCCGGAAAGGACTGTTTTCCGAAATATACGAAGCAGTTTCTAAACCATTATTACGATACGAATGAAATTTTTTAGAGGAGAGAGTCAGATGAAGAAAAATGGTGAAATAAAAGTGTGCTTGGTGGGTTCATCTGGCGGCCATTTGACCCACCTTTATATGTTAAAACCATTTTGGAAGGATAAAAATCGCTTTTGGGTGACCTTTGACAAAGAAGATGCTAGAAGTCTTTTGGAGGGAGAAAAGGTCTATCCTTGCTATTTCCCGACAAACCGCAGTATTAAAGCACTCATCAAAAATACAAAAATTGCGTGGGATGTGCTGCATAAGGAAAAACCAGACCTAATCATTTCCTGCGGTGCGGCGGTTGCAGTTCCGTTCTTCTATATCGGAAAAATGATGGGGGCAAAACTGGTCTATATTGAAGTCTTTGACCGAATTGATAAGCCGACAATGACGGGAAAGATGGTTTATCCGATTGTGGACAAGTTTGTTGTGCAGTGGGAAGAGCAGAAAAAGGTCTATCCGAAAGCGGTCAACCTCGGAAGCATTTTCTAAGTAGAGGTAAGAAGTAATGATTTTTGTGACGGTAGGAACGCATGAGCAGCCATTTAATCGACTGATTCAAAAAGTAGACGAACTAAAACACGATGGCATTATCAAAGATGATGTAATAATTCAAACGGGCTTTAGTACATACGAGCCGAAATACTGCCAGTGGAGCAAACTGATTCCATATCAGCAGATGGTAAAAAATGTGGCTGATGCCCGGATCGTAATTACACATGGTGGCCCGGCTAGTTTTATCATGCCACTACAGATAGGTAAAACTCCCATAGTTGTGCCGCGTCAGCATCGGTTCAATGAGCATGTGAATGACCATCAAGTTGAGTTCGCAAGAAATGTGGCGCAGAGAATGGGAACGATTATTCCGGTAGAAGATATTGAAACATTGGGGGATATCATAACGAACTACGACCAAATTGTTGCTGGCATGGGACATGGTATGAGCAGTAATAATGCAAAGTTTAATGAAGAACTTGAAAAACTTGTAGATGAATTGTATTGAGGATGGATGGATGAGAAAAGTTGGAATCATGTCGATGCAGCGCATTGCAAACTACGGTTCGTTTTTGCAGGCATATGCATTGAAGCGGCTAATTGAGGAAGTTGGCTGTAATGTAGAATTTGTGGATTACCATGTAGGTGCTCCAGTAATTACAGAAAATGCAGATAGTAAAAACAAGGTTGTCCGAAAGATAGAAAAGGGGCTGGAAACCTTTCGGTATCGGGCTCCTCTTGCACACAAATTATCGTTCATCCGATATAAACAGTCTTTCGCTCAAAAGTATATGCCACTTTTAGGGATTACGGATGAAATGAACTACAATCCGACAGTGGATTGTCTTGTGATTAGCAGTGACGAGGTTTTTAACTGTATTCAAAAAAATTCCAATGTAGGCTATTCGCTAGAATTGTTTGGAAAAAATAACCATGCGAAGAAACTTATCACTTATGCAGCGTCTTTCGGTAATACCACATTGGAAAAGCTGGAAAAGTATAAAAAGGCCAATGAAGTCGGAGCTTTGTTGAAGAAGTTTGACGCGATTTCTGTACGAGATGCTAATTCAGGAACTATTGTAGAACAGCTCACTGGGAAAGAACCAGTGTACAATCTGGATCCGGTTCTGACCTATGATTACATGAATTGCTGCGACAAAATCCCACAGGTTCAGACTAATGAGAAGTATTTGATTCTGTACGCGTATGCAGGTCGTATTTCCAATGATGAGGCAGATTGGATTGCTGCTTATGCAAAGAAAAAGAATTTGAAGGTATATGCAATTGGTGGTATCCAAAAATGTGCAGACCGATTCGTGGACTGCTCACCCTTTGAGGTTCTGGCCTATTTCAGAAATGCAGAAGAAGTTATTACCGATACCTTCCACGGCAGCATCTTCTCGGTGATCACACATCGACCGTTTACAACATTGATTCGCAAGAGCGTAGGTAACAGCTATGGTAATGAAGAAAAGTTGAGCGATTTGCTAAAGCGACTGGGACTGGCCAATCGGATGACAACGAAAATTGAAGATACAGAAAACATCAATGAAAAGGCGATTGATTACGCGAAAGTTGATGAGCAGTTGAAAGCACATAGAGAAGTGGCGAAGGATTATCTGAGAAAAAATTTAGAGGAATAAAATGGAGAACATATCGAGGATAAAAGAGAAATGTGTGGGATGTAAAAGCTGTGAGCAAAGCTGCCCAAAACACTGTATCTCTATGGTAGAAAACAAAGAGGGATTTTGGTATCCGTCTGTTGATGAAAAAAGCTGCATCGAGTGCAAGGTGTGCTTGGAAAAGTGTCCAGTAGAAAATACGGAATTTCATCGGAATGAGCCACATAGAGTTTGGGCGTGGCGCAATAAAAATGATGTGGATATTATGCGCTCTGCATCTGGCGGTGCGGCGGATAGTGCAGCGAAAACTATATTGCAAATGGGCGGTGTGGTTTATGGTGCTGCCTATGACGAGCAGTTGGCAGTAAGCCACATTGAAGTGACAGATGAAGCAGAAAGAGAGAACCTACAGTCCTCTAAGTATGTTCAGTCCGACCCGAAAGATAGCTACACAAAGGTCAAACAGCGTTTGTCAGAGGGAAAAACGGTACTTTTTACAGGAACTCCCTGCCAGATTGCAGGTCTGTATGCTTTTTTGGGTGGCAATCCAGAAAATCTATATACAGTTGACTTGATTTGCCACGGTGTGCCTTCGCCGAAGTTCTTCAAAAAGTATCTGGAATACCAGAACAAGCAGACGGCTGGCAGAGTAATCTATTTCAACTTCCGTTCCAAAGACAAGAGAGGTTGGGGAACACAATACCTGCTAAAGACAAAGACAAAGACAAAGACAAAGACACTCTCCCTTGATCGCTATGGAAAACATTTTATGGATGGCGACTGCTATAGGGAGAGCTGTTATCAGTGCATCTATGCGAATACGAATCGTGTGGGCGATTTGACCGTGGGCGATTTTTGGGGAATTGCCAAGAGTCACCCGGATTTTAATTCTCCAAAGGGCGTATCCAGTGTATTTGTCAATACCGAAAAAGGCAAGAAGCTCTTTGAAATGATGCGTTCTCTTGCAGAAGTGGAAGAGGCAACGTTGAAAGAGGGTATGGTGAAGCAGCATAACCTGCAATCACCAACAATGCGATCTTCCCAAAGAGATTCTTTTTACAAGACGATAGATGAGCCTAATTTTATTGAACATTTATATGTGGGACTACAGTTAAAAGAAAGAGTTAAAGGGCTGATTCCGACAAAGATTATTCAGAAATTGAAGTCTCTATGATAAATCAGAAACGAGAACTAACATGATAAAACGAAAAGTATTGATTGTTATAACAACGGATTTTGTCCCATACGGTGGATTGACCACGGTTATGATGAACTATTACCGTGTGATGAATAAAGAAAATTTGCAGATAGATTTTGCATCGACCAATGATCCGTGCGACGAATTGAAGCAAGAACTTGCACAAAATGGCTCAAAATATTTTGACCTTGGAAGCCGCAAATATTCACCGATGCACTACATGAAAAAACTTGCAACTGTTCTGAAAATGGAAAAATATGATGTGATTCATGTAAATGGTAATAGCTCAACGATGGCGATGGAGTTGGTAACTGCTAAGCTGGTCGGCGTACCATCAAGAATTGCGCATGTTCACACAACGCGAAGCAAATACCCTTATGCAAATGTTGTGCTTCATCCGATTTTTGCTACGTCATATACCACAGCATTAGCGGTGTCCAAGCAAGCCGGAGATTGGCTGTATGGAAAAAATTACACACTTTTGAATAACGCAATCAATACCGCTAAATACAAATTTAATGTTGATGTTCGCGAAAAGATGCGAAAAAAATACGAATTGACAGGGAAATTTGTGATTGGAACTGTGGGAAAGTTAAACCCCCCTAAAAACCATATTCATCTATTGCAAACCTTTGCCGAATATAGCAAGAAGGATGAAACTGCAATGCTTGTAATTGCCGGAGGTGGAGAGCTGGAGCAGCATCTAAAAGCTAAAGCAGCAGAATTGGGCGTAGCCAGCAAGGTGATTTTCCTTGGAATGTACAGTGACATTGCCGGAATTCTTCAGGCGTTTGATGCTTTTGTTTTTCCGTCGTTATTTGAGGGACTGGGGTTGGCAATTATTGAGGCGCAGGCAGCAGGACTGCCGTGCGTTGCGTCAACAGCAGTGCCGCAGGAAACAAATGTTACACCTTATATAAGCTATTTGGATTTGGATTCCGATACAGCAGTATGGGTAGATAAGATTGCTGAGACAAAAGTTCAAATGCTGAATACAGATAGATTAAGCATATCTGAAAAAGCTAGGGAATGTATCCGAGAACACGGGTATGAAATAAGTTGTGAAGCCGAAAAATTAGAAAACATTTACAATTCATAAAGAGAGGAATAGTTCGGTGACAATATTTGGAATATTATGGATGCTATTGATTGTAATTTGCATGTTTTCTAGTTTTGAAAATATAGCAGCATTGACAATTATATCAGCAACTATTCAGTGTTCAAATGTTCTGGTATTGAATGGATCTGGAATAGGACCACAGGTTATTACATCTATTGCATTTATTCTTAGGGTATGGCTGTCCCGTCGAAATTTTAAAATAACTTTATATCGGCAGAAGATAGAATTAATCATCGGCGTTACCTTTTTGAATCTATCAGTTCTGCTGTCATCAGTGGTTAATTCTGTTTTATCGAAGAATTTTGCGCGAATGGCTCAGTTGTATGTTTATGCCTTTTGCTTCTTCTCAATGTTTTATGTGGGAAAATTTGTATCAGATAATTTTATATATTGGCTGATTCGAAAACTTACGATTGCTCTTTTAGTTATAGGATTATTACAGCTTTGTATTACAACAGGAATATTTCCACGTTTTTCAATTGTAAGGGAACTTTTGTATAACGATACAACGTCAGATGTGATTTATTATACAAGAAATAATTATTTTCGGATTTTGTCTACGTACATGGAGCCATCATATTTTGCAGGGTTTGCAGTAGGAAGTTTTTATTACTTTTTGTCATATAGAGAAAAACGAAAAGAAAATATATGCCTTTTGGTAGGACTTCTGATAGAAATACTGTTGACGTTTTCATCATCTGCATTCGTTGCATTGGTTTTTGCAGGCATGATTTTTTTGGCATCTTCGAAAGAGAAAAAACTGAAATTTGAAATTATAATGGCATCCGTAGTTGGCTTCGCAATAATGTACTTGTTCTTTTTTGATGTTTTGGATCTGGTGATATTTTCTAAAGCATCATCTGGTTCTGGCGTAGCAAGACATGGCTGGAATGTGATTGCAATGAGAGAATTTAATACATCGCCATTTTGGGGTGTCGGATACAAAATGTCCCGCGGAAGCAGTATTATTTACACAATTCTTTCAGAACTTGGCATTTTAGGAATGATTGTCTATACAATATTAAATTTTATTGTTTGTGCTGCCGATATTAAGTGAAAAAAGAAAAATGAGCGATGCGCAGAAAGGCCTGCGGTTTGCAATTCTTTCTGTTGTATTGACGCAGCTGATTGCTGTTCCTGACGTGGATATATGTACCTATTGGATGTGGATGAATCTGTTGGCGTTGTGTGTTGCATCAGAGCATGAAGCCAAAAGGAGCTTAAATGAATCAGAATAAGTTTATAAAAAATTTGTCGTTTGCACTTTTTGCGCAAGTGATTTCTTTGATGTCTAGCTTTTTTGTGCAATTTTTTGCGCCCAAAGTTTTGTCAGTAGAAGAATATGCGTATTGGCAGTTGTTCTTATTTTATGTTTCTTATATCAACATTAGCCGTATAGGAATTATTGATGGAATTTATTTGAAGCTTGGCGGAAAAAGCCGTGATGAACTTGATTGCGAAACACTAAAGACAAAGTGGCTTATTTTTCTGGCAATGCAAGTGTTTTTTTCAACTATCATGGCTGTTATAACCAATATTACGATTTCTGATGTTGATCGAAGGTTTGTACTTGTTGCTTGCGCCATTTGTATGGTATTGATCAACATGAATAATTTCTTGGGCTTTTTATTTCAAGCAATAAACGAAACAAATATATATTCTGTTTCTGAAATCATTTACAACTTGCTTTGGTTTGTTGCGGTTGGGGCTATTTACCTATATAAAATCGAAAATTATAAGATTATCGTTTATATGTATGTTCTGGGACAGATTTTTGCTTTTTTCTATTTAACATTTAAGGCTAATTTTTTGTTTTCAGCTAAAGCAAAAAAAATAAAAGAAGTCGTAATTGACATGGTAGACGATGCCAAGTGTGGAATGGCTTTATTGATTTCGATGTATGCAAGCATGCTTGTGACTGGATCAGCAAGACTGGTCGTTGATAATTACTGGGGAATTGAGGCATTTGGTTATTTTTCATTTTCAATGTCACTGACTACGTTTTTATTGAAATTTATCAGTCAGATTAGTATGGTACTCTTCCCGGCAATACGCAGAATTCAAAAAAATGCACAAAGACTTATTTTTAATAACGTGAATATCATCCTTGCACTAATACTTCCAAGTGCATTGCTCCTGTTTGTTCCAATGAAGATTGCCGTTGGAAAATGGTTGCCACAATATGAAACAAGTCTGCATTATTTTGGAATTTTGTTGCCTATTTGTGTATTTGATGGGAAAATGCAGCTTTTGTATTCTACTTACTTAAAGGTGCTCAGAAAAGAAAAAATACTTTTATACATAAATGGTGTAGCTGTTTGTGTTAGCCTTGGTTTATCTGTAATAGGGGCATATTTGTTCCATAGTTTGGAATTTATAGCATGGAGCTTGCTAGTAGCCATAGCAATTAGAAGCATAATTGCAGAAATATCTTTGATGCGCCTTATGAAAACAGATGTTAATTGGTTACTACAACTTTCAGAAATAGTGATTATCATTGGATTTGCAGTTTTGTCAACATCTCTTGAAAATGCAGGTGCATTTGTAGCCTATTTTATAGTGTATGCAGGGTATCTTCTATTGAACTACAAGAGTGTTGTGTCAATCCTGAAAAAGATGAAGATCGAATTAGGGAAAAAATGAGGATGGGAGGACAAAGGATATGCTTAATAATGTGAAATTGAAAAGGACATTAAAGGAAACTATTTTCAAGGGAGCATCTCTTGTCAATCAGATAATTCCTAAAGAAGACAATAAAGTGCTACTTTATAGTGGTAACCTTGGAATTCGACATAATTTGGTTCCATTAAAAGATGCACTGTTGGAAGGAAACTATTATAAAAAGTATCAAATTATATGTGGCGTTGAAAGTAAACGATATTTTGGAAATGAAAAAGCCTTGACTTATGTGGGAAAAATAGGAGCATTCTATCATTTCCTGACTGCTAAACATGTCTTCTACACGACGGGCCAAATACCCATTAAGCCATCGAGAAATCAGATTGTTATTCATATGAATCATGGAACATCGGATTTAAAAACGATGGGAAAACTTTCAAAGATCGATAATGGTGATGAATTCTATTTTACATATATGCTTGCGCCGTCTGATTTATATGTTCCAATTGTTGCGAAGGAATATGATTGTCCAACCGAAAATATTAAAGTTTGCGGTGAGCCAATGACGGATGATCTCTTCAAAGCCCATGAAAAATATGATTTCGGAAGCTACGATAAGGTTATATTATGGATGCCAACGTTTAGGCAATCCGATTATTTGAATTATGATGATTCACACGAGAACTTGCTTCCAATGTATGAAGAGAATGATTATGATGCATTGAATGGTGTTTTGTCTAAATTGAATTTCAAGCTGATTGTAAAATTGCATACGGCACAGAATACATCAGGATTAAAAAGAAAACATTATAGCAACCTTGACATCTTGACAAATGATGATTTTGCATCAAGAGGATATGAAATATATAAATTGATGCCTCAGGTGGACGCATTTATTGGAGATTATTCGTCTGCGTCATTACAATTCCTTCTGGTGGATAAACCAAACTTTTTTGTTGTTCCTGATATTGAGGAATACGGAAAAAACAGAGGATTTTGCTTTGATAATCCAGAAGAGTATATGGCTGGACCGATAATTAAAACACAGGAAGAACTTTATAAGGAATTTGAAAAACTTAAAGTGGGAATAGACGATTATAAAGATAAGCGTAAAAAAATAAGAGACAAGGTTTTTAAGTATCAGGATGGAGAAAATACGAATCGGGTTCTTAAATTGAGTAATATTGAACTATAAGGTTGAGGAAAATGGATATGTACGCATCAACAAGAAAGCAATTCGACATTTTGGCACTTTTGGCTGATGAAAAAAGTCCGCTCTCTCAGCGTCAAATTGAGGAGAAAATCGGTCATTCTCTTGGAACTATGAATCGCGTGATGAAGGAACTCACCGAACTCAAATATGTGAATGAGGGTGAGATCACAAATGAGGGTTTCGCTGCACTGGAACCGTATCGTGCAAAGCGCGCCATCTTTATTGCAGCAGGTTTTGGTTCTCGTTTGGTTCCCATTACATTTAATACCCCTAAGCCGCTGGTTCGTGTTCATGGCGTTCGTATTATTGACCATTTGATTGATGCTTGTCTGGAAGCTGGTATCAATGAAATCTACATCGTGCGCGGCTATCTGGCAGACCAGTTAGAAGCAATTTCTAAAAAAATATTACATGTCAGTACCAACAGAATAAATATTGAATGATTTCTTGAACACAGAAACAACGAAATGAACATTCTAAAATTGGAGGATTATGAAATGTACTGGTTAGATCATAACGTAGAAAATTTAGTTAGAATCTTTGACCAAAATGAAAGAAAAGATTTTCTTAGACTAGATTTGAATGAAAATCCTGGCGGCTTGCCTCGAGAGTTTGTTGAATCGGTTTTGGCAGAAGTTACCCCACAGATGGTAGCACAATACCCCGAAACACTCCACTTCACGCAGGTGCTGGCAGACTATATAGGAACAGATATCACTAATATTTGCATTACAAATGGTTCTGCGGAGGCAATTCGTTATGTGATACAGGCATTTACAGCTTCCAATGGCAGAATTGTTGGAGTTGTGCCTTCATATTTTATGTTCCAGGTTTACTCTGAAATGTACGGTAGGAATTTTGTGAAAGTTCCGTACAACGACGATTTAACTATTAGTATTGATAATATTGAACGAGAACTAACCGATGATACGCAAATGCTTATTCTTCTTAATCCGAACAATCCCATGGGGAATGTATACAGCGATGAAGAATTTGAAAGGTTGTTCAAAACCTGCCAGGAAAAAGAAATTACGCTTTTGATCGATGAAGCGTATCATTATTTTTACCCAAAGACTTTCATAAAATATGCTTTGAAAAATAGAAGAGTTCTCGTCACTAGAACGTTTTCTAAGCTCTTCTCAATGGCGGGATGCCGCTTAGGTTATGTAGCAGGAAATCCTGAAGATATTAAATATGTTCAGAAATTTTGCACACCACATAATACAAATGCTTTCGCCATGCTATTTGCAGAAAAAATCATTACAACACCAGGGATGGTGGATGCTTTGATAGCTAAATTCAATGAAGGAAGAAATTATTTGTTGAGCAGCCTGGATGCAAATGGATACCGACATAAAGGAGAAGCTGGCAATTTCTTATTTATTGAGCCAAAGACTGATGCGGGACATATTGTTGAACGGATGAAAAATGAAATGAGAATTCTTATCAAAGAATATCCTAATGTTGGTGAGTTTGGAAATTGTTTGAGAGTTTCCATTGGTGAAAAGCAGTATATGGAACGATTTATGGATTCACTGCTGAAAGTAGATAGATAAGAAAGTTAGATGTGCGCGATATGACAAAAGTTATAACATACGGAACATATGACTTACTCCATTATGGACATATTCGATTGCTTGAAAGAGCAAAAAAACTTCGTGATTATTTAATTGTTGGTGTTACAGCGGATGATTTTGATAAAACCCGTGGAAAAATCAATGTACAACAGTCTTTGATGGAGCGTATTGAGGCTGTACGTGCCACCGGGCTTGCGGATAAGATCATTGTAGAAGAATATGAGGGTCAAAAAATTGATGATATTCGCAGGTACGATGTGGATATTTTCACTGTTGGATCGGATTGGATCGGGAAATTTGATTATCTAAAAGAATACTGCAGAGTAGTATATTTGGAACGCACAGAAGGTGTTTCTAGTTCGGAAATTCGTTCAGAGGAGCGAAAGGTTCGACTTGGAATCATTGGTGATTCCCATATTGCTAAAAAGTACATTCGGGAAGCACAATATGTCAATGGGCTGGAAATTACCGGTGTGTGCACGGAAAATCCAAAATATTTCGAGGAGATTCCTTTCTTAACACAGAACTATGAAAGATTGCTCGAAGAAGTGGATGCAGTCTATATTGTTTCTACACCTAAGTATCATTACGATCAAATCCGAAGCGCATTGAAAAGAGGAAAGCACGTTTTATGTGAACCACCTGTTGCACTAAACGAGCAGCAAAGCAGAGCACTGTTCTCGTTGGCAGCGAAAAAGGGCTGTGTTTTAATGGATGCACTTAAAACGGCATATGCAACAGCATATTCACGATTGCTTTTGCTGGCAAAAGAGGGAAAGATTGGCGAAGTTTACTCTGTAGATGCCACATGTACCAGTCTAAGATCTATTGCAGAGGATGCGTGGGATAGTATTTGCGATTGGGGTCCTACGGCAATGCTCCCGATATTTAACATACTGGGAAATGGTTACAAAACTAAAAACATTGTTTCCCATATTGATGATGAGGGACATGATCAGTTCACAAAAATCACATTTCTTTATGATCACGCAGTTGCGTCTGCAACAGTTGCCAAGGGAGTTAAATCGGAAGGTGAGCTAATTGTTTCCGGATCGAAGGGATATATTTATGTTCCGGCACCGTGGTGGAAAACGGATTATTTTGAGATTCGATATGAAGAAGCGTCACAGAACAAACGATATTTTTATCAACTGGATGGTGAAGGCATCCGTTATGAACTTGTTGCTTTTACAAGAGCAATAGAAAGTGGACGAAATTTATCATATGTGGATAGTAATGTGTCAAATAGAATCTGTGAAGTGGTAGGAGATTTTTATGCACAAAAGGATTGTGCTATGATTTGAGCAATCGAAATATGTAGTTTGGAAGATGAAATTATGGGAAAATATTTTGGAACCGATGGCTTCCGTGGCGAAGCTGGAATTACATTAACCGCAGACCATGCCTATAAGGTGGGCCGTTTCTTAGGATGGTACTATAACGCGCTGCGTGAACGCAATGGTGACACCAATCCAACTCGAATCGTCATCGGCAAGGACACTCGCCGCTCAAGCTATATGTTCGAGTACAGCTTGGTTGCTGGCCTGACCGCTTCCGGTGCAGATGCCTATTTGCTCCATGTCACCACCACCCCGTCCGTGGCCTACATCGCTCGTGTGGATGATTTCGACTGCGGTATCATGATCTCTGCCAGCCACAATCCGTACTACGATAACGGTATCAAACTGATCGACTGCTATGGTGAGAAAATGCCAGAGGAAACTCTGCTGTTGGTAGAGGACTACATCGATGGCAAACTCCATGTGTTCGACCAGGACTGGCCGGAACTGCCCTTTGCACATCGCGAACATATTGGCTGTACGGTGGACTATGTAGCTGGACGCAACCGCTACATGGGCTACCTGATCTCTCTGGGTGTCTACTCCTTCAAGGGTGTCAAGGTCGGTCTGGATTGTGCGAATGGCAGCTCTTGGAACATTGCAAAGTCTGTCTTTGATGCACTCGGCGCAGACACCTATGTGATCAATAACCAGCCCAACGGTCTGAACATCAATAACAATGCCGGTTCTACGCACATTGAGGGATTGCAGAAGTTCGTTGTAGAGAAAGGGCTGGACGTTGGTTTTGCCTATGACGGCGATACAGATCGCTGCCTGTGTGTGGACGAGAAAGGCAATGTCATTACTGGCGATCATATTCTGTACATCTATGGCTGCTATATGAAAGAGCGTGGCAAGCTCTTGACCAACACCGTTGTTACTACCGTTATGTCCAACTTTGGTCTGTATAAGGCCTTTGACGAAAAGGGCATTGGCTATGCTAAGACTGCGGTGGGCGACAAGTATGTCTATGAGTATATGTCAAAGAACGGCTGCCGTATCGGTGGTGAGCAGAGCGGACATATCATCTTCTCCAAGTATGCCAGCACGGGTGATGGTATTCTGACGAGTTTGAAAATGATGGAAGTTATGCTGGCTAAAAAGAAGCCGATGAGCGAATTGGCAGCACCGCTGAAAATTTATCCGCAGGTGCTGGAGAATGTCCGCGTGACGGATAAGAAGGCAGCACAGAATGACCCGGTTGTGCAGGAAGCCGTAAAGAAAGTGGCAGAAGCACTGGGTGATACAGGCCGTATTCTGGTGCGTGAATCCGGCACCGAGCCTGTGATCCGTGTCATGGTGGAAGCACCTGACCATGATATCTGCCAAAAGTACGTGGACGAAGTAGTCAACGTGATTTGCGAAAAGGGCTATAAAGTGTAAACAAGGTTGTGTGGCAAAACACACGGTATATCCTAAGCGGTAAGGTTTATTACGGACCTTGCCGCTTTTTCTTTTTATGAAAATATGAAATTTCTGAAATTTTCTCAAAAGTGTATATGAAAAGCTCATTGCGGATTCCTATTAGTAGAGGATGTTGAAGAAAATTTCAAAAAAATTCTAAAACACCTTGCGAAATGGGCTTTTTCCGATTCTAGAAGTGAGAGGAATACGCAAAAGTTTCCCAAAACGTAAAATTCACAAAAAATTCAAGAACTCTCAGTGAAAACTTTTGCGAAACGGTCTCTCTAAAATTCTAAAGGGGAGAGGACAAGGTAAGCTTCTCAGGTGGACCTTGAAAATCGCATGAGCCACCCCAGCAGAATACCTTTGGTACTGAATGCGCATTCTGCGCGTCTTACCAGAAAATACGCCGGAGAAATCGGGCAGGAACGGGCTGGGACAGAGTGGACGGTAGTTAAGAGCAAGATTCG
>OGNV01000871.1_pt1 | contig 22943 bp, 19 predicted proteins | sample 1573561 | NCBI WGS metagenome assembly OGNV01 (sample SAMEA2581892, study PRJEB24529) | metagenome | biome: Human gut stool | place: China | collected 2011
TTTTTAAATTTATGTTTATTAACATAATGGCTTGTTTTTTGTGAGATACGTGATGTAAATATGTCTGCTTTTTGTGACCTTTGAAAAAATCTTAAAAACAAATATTATGGATAAATTAACAACAGATGAAATGCAGGTTATAAAAGGTGGAGGAGTATGGGTTGAAATAAATGGTGAATGGATTTGGATTGCTAGTATAAAAGCTTCTGAAGAAGATCCCATAGATTCTCCTAAGTAACTCTATATAAATATGCAAAATCAGATATTTATATCTGGTCAAGGGTATTTACCTATAGAGGATCTTATTCAGGTAGGACGTAGAACGTCCTGCCTCGGACTTATCAACGGAAAAATGGGGATCGCCATTGCTCTTTTTCGCTATGCACGCCTTTCCGGTGAGTTGACATGTGAAGATGTTGGTTGTGAACTCCTTGATGAGATTTATGAACATCTTGATTCGTCTATACCTATTTCTTTTGGTAGTGGTTTATGGGGGATTGGTTGGGGGATTGAATATCTGATTCAAAATGGTTATATGGAAGGTGATGCTGATGAAGTCTTAAAGGATATAGATCAATGTGCTGCACGCTGTATACATGCCTATGGTATGTCGGGACTTTCATTAAATAACGGAATTGTAGGTTTAGGACGATATATTCTAATTAGGATTATTCCAACATTTTTGAAAGGTGATACAGTTTCAAGTGCTTTCCTGAAAGAGTATCTTATTTATTTGATTGATTGGTTGGAGGAAAGATTGGAATATACAAACGAATCTATTGATGATTTACTTGATTTTTTGTTTGACTTATACCCTACAGGTTTTTATCGGACAAAAGTATCAGTTCTAATCGAAAAATGTATGAATAGGTACAATCTATGAGTTATTTGGAGCAAATTACTATTGGAATTCCTGTGAGGATAGACAGTTGGGAGAGGAAGAGAAATCTTTTAGCCATATTACACTATATATCCTCGTCTGGGATGAGGGTACATGTTTGGGATGCAGGAAGTGAAGAGTGTCAGTTCCCTGATGATATCTGTAGTAAAATTACTTATACTTATGAACGTGATGAAAATTTAGTTTATCACAAAACGAGGTATGTTAACTTATTATTAAGAGAAATTGCTACTCCTATAGTTGCTATTTGGGATGCTGATATTATATTTTCTTTGTCGCAGTTGGAGGTCTCAATACAAGCAATTATAGAACGAAAATATGTGATGAGTATACCATATAATGGAGTGGTAAAAATGCTTTCAAAAAAACAAAGTGAAGCATATATACTTTCTGGACAAAGGTATGATCATTTAGTTTCGCATGATGATATGTATGCTCGTTTGATGTGGCGTCCTTCCTGTGGGGGAGTTTTTGTTGTAGATCGTGAAAAGTATTTGAGATCTGGGGGAGATAATGAACGTTTTATCAGTTGGGGACCTGAAGATGCTGAGCGTATTCGAAGGATGGAAATATTGGGAGAATCTGTACATTGGACAAATGGAGGACCATTATACCACTTATGGCATCCTAGGGGAGAGAACTCCAGATATTCTATAGAAAAGTTAGCTTTTATTAATCGAATGGAATTTATAAAAGTTTGTAGCATGGGTCAGAATGAATTACATGCATATGTTAAATCCTGGTAAAAATATAGTTGAGATGAATGGACAATTATTGAGACAAATAGCTAATTATCAGATACTACATAGTGCCTGTTGTAAGGATTTAGGGCTATTGCGTGGCAAAATAGGCATTTCACTTTTCTTTTTTCATTATGCTCATTTTTGTGGAGATTCGCTTTATAGTGACTATGCAAATGAACTGATTGGGGATGTGTATGATGATATTAGAATAGATACTCCATGGGGAATTCAAAATGGCTTATTAGGAATTGGATGGGGATTAGAGTATTTTATGCAGAAAGGATTTGTTGAATGCGATTCTAATGATATCTTAACAGAACTTGATAATAAAATAATTGAACGTGACTTACGGCGTGTAAAAGACTATTCATTTGATACGGGGATAGAAGGGTTGGCGTGGTATGTGTTAATACGCTTATTGTCATCTGAGAGATATTTGCAGAAACCATTCGATAAGATGTATTTGGATGATTTAAGAGGTGTTTGTGAGAATGTTCCGAATAAAGTCTGCTATCCTGGAATTTCTTTATTGTTAGACTATTTAGTGGGTAAACAAATAGATGATTGGTATCTCGTTGTTCTGGGAAAGATAACGTCACAGAGAACTGACGGAGAGAAGAAAGAAGCTTTGTTGTGGGTTGAAGGATTAAAATACTTATTGCGATGAGGCATATATATTTGATAAATAGTGATAGTCGTGCGGCACAATATGGTATTGGGACATATATAATTCAAGTTATAAACTGTCTTAGCAGTATTGATTCTTTGCGTTTGACTGTAGTTAGTATGAACTCAGAGGATGGGATACTGACTGAAAAAAAAGATAATAATGTTCGTTATCTAACTTTTCCTAAAGTGTATGATTGGAGGAGTGAGAAAGAAATTCAACGATATTATAGAAGTGTTGCTTTCTTGTTGGCATTGTATGTTGATTCAAGTGAAGATAATGTATTTCATTTTAATTATTTACATCATGAACCATTGGTTGACTTGTTGAAGAAAATATATCCTACCAGCCAATTTGTGTTGACTTTACATTATTTGAACTGGTGCTTCACTTTGAAAGGGAATATAAAGAGGTTACAAACCGTTTTGGATAAAGCTGAGAACGATAGAACTGAGGAAGAAAAATACATATATGACGAATATAAGCAAGAAGTATCTTTTTACAGAAAAGTAGATAGGATAATATGCTTGGCTCAATATACTAAGATGTTGCTGAATGAATTTTATGGAATTGAAGAATGTAAACTAACGTTGATATACAACGGTTTAATTGATCAGGCTATCTTCTTGGGTGAAGTGGAGAGAATGCAAAGAAAAAGACATTTATTTTTTGGAGAAGGAGAGAAATTAATTCTATTTGTAGGGCGTTTGGATGATATAAAAGGGATTGACTATTTGATAGAAGCTTTCGCAAAGGTGATAAAAAAGAGTTCGAACACTCGTTTGTTAATAGTGGGAGACGGGAATTATAGTAGGTATTTACAGATGTCTGCAGACATTTGGAGTAGGATTACTTTTATAGGGAAAATTAGCAAACAGAAATTATATGAATTTTATCAAATTGCAGATGTTGGAGTGATGCCGTCTTTTCATGAGCAATGCAGTTATGTAGCCATAGAAATGATGATGCATGGATTACCATTAATTATCACTAATACCACAGGATTGAGTGAAATGATTCATCATCAAAATGTAGAGTGCAGATTGATATTAAAGGAAGATCAAAATGAATTAAGGTTATCAGTTGAAGAACTGTCGAAATGTTTATTGAAAATAGTAACAGATGATTGTTGGGCGAGAGAGGTTGGTAAGTTAAATAGGTGTCGATATAAAGATGCTTTTTCATTAGAAAAAATGAGGATGGCATTTGAGTCTTTTTATAGTTAAGAATAAATTGCTGTCTTTGATTTAGTTTTTTGAATACTATTATGTGGTGATCTTGTGACGATTCAAAATAGAAATTAAAAAAGAATGTATATGAGAGAGTTGACTTATGTTTTACGCTTTACTTTTTCCATCACAATCTGGATGTTGGGGAAAAATAATTTGAGTTACTAAGGTATTTGTTTGGCTCTTTTTCTTCGTTCTAACAAATACCTGTAACATTGGAAATCTATGTGATTTTTACGAAGAACATTAAATATTGATTTTAAAATGATTAAAGTATGAAATTAAGAAAACTGAAACTGAATGAAGCTTCAAAAGCTGAATTGAATGAACGTGAGATGTGTCGTGTTTTGGGAGGTGGTACTCCTGGGTGCTGCCAATGTGGTTGCAATTATGAAGGTAAACCCGGTGGCTCTAGTACTAGTGCTAATGATAGTGCCAATAATGCTCATGGGTATACATCAGATGGTTCTCATCCATGTTGTTCAGAAGAAGGGAGTGGAAGTGGCGATCATGGGCAGATGTTTCTGCTTTGTACAGATGGCAATCTGACCCATATAAACTGTATAAATTGATGTTTTAGGCTATTTAGATAAGTGGCTTTTAATTATAATATTACGGTACTACTTAGATATTATAGGAGTAGTACCGTTTTATTTAGAAACTTTATTGTGCATTATAACGATAGATAGTATGAAGAGACGAATCATTTTAAATCTTTTATTGAGTGCTGCTTTTATCATAATAGGAGACAGTTGTGTGCAGTTACCCAAAGAAAAGGAATCTGTGCGAATACCATTTCAAATTACCCCTGAAGAGCCTGTAATTACACTGCCTGTGTCTTTCAATGATAGTACTATTGCGAACATGCATTTTGATAGTGGAGCTTTGTCGGGAGCTTTTGTTTTAGATTCTAGTTTCTGCTCTATACATCCTGACATACTTTCTAATGTATTGCCAGATACAACTGTTTCATTTAGAAGTGCATGGTCTACGATACGTCGTACTTCTGCAGCGATATATCATTCTACTATGGTAGTTAAGATAGGAAAAGAGGATTTTATTTATAATCGAATGGAGGTACTTGATTGGAAAAGATTCATAGGGGTTAGCGCAGATGGCATGCTAAATATTGGACGAAATGATACGACTCATGTTTGGGAATTTAATTTTGAACATAATTATTTAGAGATTCATAATGCTCACAATTTTGTTATGCCTGATAATAGTTGGGTATTACCTTTTATACAAGGAATTAATAAAAATTTTCTGTTTTTTGTTCAGTTGCCTCTAAGTATAAAATGTCCTGATGGAGATACATTGAATCTTAATCGTACATTTCAGATAGATACGGGTATGCCGTGTGATGTAGCTTTAACTTCCCGGGCAGGAGAATTCCTTTTTTTTGATCAGCGTAAAGATGCGGTTTGGACACAAGATTTATTAAATTATAATCGATACTATACTGTGGATGCAACTCTCTTTAATAAAACACAGATGGATTCGTTACGAATTTATACATTTGATTATGCTAATACGTTATCATGTAACTATTTGATAGGTCTGAATTTTCTTAAGAGATTTAATGTTTTCTTTGATATGAAATCACAAAGATTAGGTTTGCAGCCAATAAACAACTACAAACGAGTGGTCAATCCTCGGAAGAAACGATTCCACATGTCATCTCGAATGAATAGCCATGGGAAACTTATTATTACTAAAATAGCCGATTATGAGAGTAATTATATTAAAAAAGCCGGTTTGTTAGAGGGTGATGAAATTGTTGCTATAAATGGAATTCCTATTAAAATGATCACTATAGAAGAGAATACAAAGTTAAATCGACAAGACACATTGGTATACGATATTGTCCGTAAAGGCAAATCTTATAAAATACCAGTGGTTATTGATAGAAATGAGATTCAAGGTGATTGAATAGAATAATAATTTAGACAGGTAACGATATGAATGATAAAGTAAGTAGATATAATATCGCAGTTGAATACGATGATGGAGTCTTGCTCTATAATACGCTTAGCAATAAAATCTTGCCAATCAGTGCTAAAGATTATGCGGTGATTGAGACACTGATGGAGAATTTACTCACGTTTCAGAGTAGATTCCCTAATTTGTATGTCGCTTTTCGACATTCAGGATTTATAGTAGATTCAGACTTTGATGAACTGGCGTATCTCAAATTACAAAATAAGCGGTGTATTTTTATGAATCGGGACTATCATCTTACTATTAATCCAACTTTAGATTGTAATTTAAAGTGTTGGTATTGTTCTTTGGAGTATGCCGGAGCTAAATTCAATAGAGAACGAATGAGTGACGAAGTGGTTGATAGTCTGAATAAACATATTGCTTTGTTGATGACACAACAAAAAGCGGATTCAGTTCTTTTAGATTGGTTTGGAGGTGAGCCATTGATATACTTCGATGAAGTAGTAAAGAAAGTATCAGATTATGCTTTATCAGTAGCAGCCAAAAGTAAAGTAAAGATTAAGCAACAAATTACAACTAATGCTACATTACTGAATAAAGACAGGATTTATTATATGAAAGATGCAAATTTTGATTTCTTTCAGATATCTATGGATGGTAATGAGCGTAGGCAGAACTTGATTAAACATTATTCTGACAAACGTGGTACATACAGTGACGTAGTAAACAATATTAATTTACTTACTGAAATTAATCCAGCTATTTCTATTTGTCTAAGGATAAACTATGATAAGCAAACCTTGAAAAATGTAAAAGAAATAATAAATGACTTCTCAGGAAAAACCAAGAAATGTATTATGGTTAGTTTCCAAAAAGTATGGCAAATTCCGTTTACAGCAGAAATGTCAGAGCTGTTAATAGAGACAAAGAAAATATTTGAGATGGCTGGGATTCGTTCTAGTTATTGGAAGTATAAACCATTTCAGTTCAGATGTTGTTATGCAGATAATTACAACTATTATGTTGTTAATTATGATGGTAGGATCTTTAAATGTTCAGCGCGTGATTATAGCGAGGAATTGGTTATTGGAAATTTGCAGACATCTGGAGAAGTTAATTGGAATCATGGAATATTAAGCAAAATGTTTTTAAAGGCTACGTTTGAAAATGAATGTTGCGAAAATTGTCAGGCTTTACCTCTTTGTATGGGACCATGTATACAAAAAAATTATGATGCGCTTGTTAATAAGAAGAGGTTGTCATGTATGTATGACAGTGTCGAACATAGTTTGTCTTCTTATGTAATAGAAATGGCAAAACAAAGAAATTTGATATAATCGATGAAAGAAAAATATATTACAGTTGATGATATTAAGTATCAATTAGCTAACCTGCGTCAGCTGACTTTTGAAGTGACAGATGTTTGTAATCTGTGTTGTAAGTATTGTGCGTATGGTGAATTTTATAATGATTATGATAAGCGTGAAAATAGCACAATTAGTTTGTCCGCTTCTTTGAAATTAATTGATTATTTAGTTGATTTATGGGGGTCAGAATATAATACGTCAGCTAAACGTAACGTATATATCAGTTTCTATGGGGGAGAACCTTTATTAAATATGCCATTTATTGAATCGGTGGTGACGTATATTGAAAAACTGCATTGCCAATATCGCAATTTTACTTTTTCAATGACAACGAATGCTTTGTTGCTTGAACGTCATATGGATTTTTTGGTGGCACATGATTTCAATTTGCTTATCAGTTTGGATGGTGATGAATATGGCACTTCCTATAGAGTGAATAAGGTGGGTGATCCTGCATATCCCAATATTATCAGAAATATAGATGTTTTACGAAATAAATACCCTGAGTTCTTTGAAAGAAAAGTGAATTTTAATGCTGTATTGCATAATCGTAATTCGGTTACTTCTATTTATCACTTCTTTAAAACTCGTTACAATAAAGTACCCAGTATTGGAGAGTTGAATAATATGGGGATTCGACCGGATAAGGTAGAACTTTTCCAAAAAACGTATCGTAATTCACAAGAAAGTTTACACCAAGCAGAGAATTATGAAAAAATAGAGCAGGATATGTTTCTAAAATCAGCTACTTATCAGACTCTTACCAATTTTCTCCATCAGTATAGTGGGTTTGTTTTTCGAAGTTATGTTGATTTGCAATATGGTAAACCTAAAAAAACAATTCCTACCGGTACTTGTATCCCTTTTGGTAAAAGAATGTTTGTCACTGTTACTGGTAAGATTTTACCTTGCGAACGCATAGGACAACAATTTGCATTGGGAAAGGTAACGGCAGATAGCGGTGTTGAACTTGATTTAGAAGCAATTGCAGATAAGTATAATACTTATTATGCTAAAATGGAAAATCAATGTAGTAAATGTTACAAAGCAGAATCTTGTATACAATGTATTTTCAATCTTAATAACTTGGATACTTGTCCTGTTTGCTATGGATTTACTAGTAAACAAGCTTTTGAAATCTATAAGGCAAAACAAATAGATTTTCTAAGAAAGCATCCGGAAGAATATTATCGAATTATGGAAAATGTGATGGTTGAATAAAATAGGGTATAATATGTTTCAAGTAGATAAGAATTATTGGCTGGTAATTGCGCCTTATGTATATTGTTGTATAAAGGGTAAGAAGGCTCTATTATATAATACTAAGAATTGGGAGTATTTAGAGGTGGAAAATGAGAATGTAATAGGGCTATTACGACAGTTACATAAAAGAGATAATCTTGGTGCGGTATTTTGTGAAGGGAAAATGTTGACAGAGCCATGTTACTCAAATTTTATATCTGATTTTGTGTCAAAGGAAATGGGAGGTGTTATAGATGTGGTATCTTTTCCCGATAAACCGATACAAATGATGCCTATTCTTAATTTACAATGTGATGTGGATAAATTACAGCAAATAGAAGATAGGGGTATAGGAGAAGATATTTTGTTTAATTTGTTAGAAATAAATGTTTTTCTTTATAATGTTTGTGATCATCATTGTTTATATTGCAGTAAATATTCACAGCAAAATTTGTGCTGTCGCGTAGCAGAAACAGAGACGTCTCAAGTTCTTGATATCTCTGCTTTGAAGTCTATTATAGCACAAATTCGATATGGAGTGGTAGGTCGGTTGAATTTATTTGGTGGAAATATTTGGAAGTATCCTAATTATAATGATATTCCTTTTTTATTATCAGGTTTTAAAGGTCAAATTCATATTTGGAGTCATTATGCTGATTTTGTGGGTAATAAAATCTTAGATTCAGATTTTTTTTATGATGTAATTGTTCCTTTTCCCATGGAAGAAGAATTACTGCGAAATTGTATCTTTTTATTAGGAGATTTACAAATAAAGATTCATTTTTATGTTACGCAAATAGATGAATATGCTAAGGCGGAGGAGATTGTACATAAATATGCTATTAATGACTATTCAATACATTCTACCTATGTAGGATGTAATTTGGATTATTTTGAAAAATATGTTTATATGGATAAAGGGGATATCCTGCAATCTCAATACTCAATGAGCCAAATTTTTGCTCATCAAAAAATGAATTCACATTTTTTCGGTTCGTTATCAATCTCTGTTAATGGAGACGTATATGCTAATTTGAATAGTTTAGTTTTGGGAAATATCTATAAAGATAGTTTGATTGATATTGTTAACAAAGAAATGCTTGATAATACAGCATGGCGGAAAATACGAAATGATTATCCTTGCTGTGAATGCATTTACCAATGGCTGTGTCCTTCGCCCTCTAATTATGAATTGGCTATTGGAAAACCGAACCTCTGTCATGTGAAACCATAAATGATAATAGCTTATGAATCGTACTTTCTGTTTTGTTCCGGTTCGCAAAGGGAGTAGAGGTATCCCCGGTAAGAACCTGCGTATGCTGGGAGATAAACCTCTGGTATGTTGGATTATCGATACCATCCTTGCTTCCGGCATAGCGGACGAGGTATGTGTAGCGACAAATTGTGATGAAATGGAAAGTTTGATACGAGGCCGTTACAAAGAAGTTGTACGGATATTCAGGCGCAGTGAGTGGAGTGCAAGGGATGAGGCTCCCAGTCTGGAAGTTGTACAGGAATTTTTCTATTTTTGTAAGCCGGACTGGAATGATGGTTTTATTTTGTTACAGGCTACTTCTCCTTTTACGACTGCACAAGAACTAAGGGGGCTTGCAGAAGAGATGAAAAGGGGGGAAGCGGATTCCTATGTTGCCTGTTGCCGTTTGAAGAAGTTTCGTTGGAGTGATGAGGGGAGACCTTTGGACTATTCATTCGAAACCAAACCTCGCCGGCAGGAGTACAAAGGTTTTCTGATAGAGTCGGGAGCTTTCTATGCTTCTACGGTGGGGAGAATACTGGACTCCGGGCAGCTTCTTTCGGGAGTTGTGAAGGTGGTGGAGATCGGGCCTGCAGGGGTGATAGATATCGATGAAGAAGCGGACTGGAGACTGGCTGAACATTATATTGAAACCGGGCTTTAATAAAAAAAGATATGGATAGACGGGACTATTATGTGGAGTATTATGAAGTACTGGATAGGGTGCTGTCTGACTACGTGAACCATTTGAGGGAAGAGAAAGAGTATTGGCTGAAAATGGGGAGGCATGATGTGGGCGTGCCTTTGATCAATTTACTATTCTGGCAGTTCACATGGCATAGAGAGGAGTACGATCGGTTACGTAAAGAAGGAAAGAGCTGTGGGGAAGCATTGGGTAGCGTAAAGGAGATACTGGCCGATAAGCAGGTGGAAGAATGGGAGCGACAGGAAGAGGAATACAAAATCTACGACCATGAATGGTATGAAGCACTGGCACCTTATGGCGGGCAGTTGGTGATTTATATTTATAATGCCCGTCAATTGGCTTATCTGACTCCGTTGATTGAACGTCTGGAAGAACCGGTGTTGCTCTTGTCGGAATATGAGATTCCGGATGAAACGGAGTTGCCGGACTTTGTAACGGCCATAACTCTTGAATTTACCAAAACAGCTCCGTTGATTAATCCATTTCTGAAAGAGTGGTTCCCCTTGATTTTTCAATATGCGAATACATTTGATATATTGATGAGGATCTTGCAACCTAAAGGATTGATTTTTCTGGAAGGCTGCCATTACCAGCAGTTATTGCTTGCCACCATAGGACGTGATTATGGAATACCGACCTTGTGTATCCAGCAGGGATGGCCGTCATTGATGCACACTGCTTTCAGGAGGATGCCTTATCGGTACTATCTGATGTGGGGGGAAGGTTTCCGGACTTTGTGGGAGAAGCATAATCCGCTGCCGGACTTTGTTCCGACGGGCTATATGTATCAGGTGGAACCACGCAATGAAACGAAAAAGGAATGTGTTACTTTTTTCTTGCAGGGACCTTTTTTTCTGAGTGACAAAAGGTATCTTCAAGAGATGATCCGTCTGATAGGGACGGTTGCTGCGGAATTTCCCGCCCGGCGGTTTCTGGTGCGTGAACATCCTGAGTTCAGGATAGGTGAGGAGGTACGCATGGAATGGGAGCAGATTCCTAATATAGAAATGGTAACGGATGGAAAGCTGGCAGAGGTATTTGCCCGCACACGGGTAGGGGTGGCACACTATTCTTCTTCTTTAATGGAGGGAGTGGCGCATGGTGCTGTCCCGTTGGTGTACGATCCGACCGAGGGATCGCGGTATTCTCCGGATGTGGAAGCCGAGGGGCTGGGGATGATAGCGAAAACGAAAGAGGAGTTGATCGGCGGTTTGTCCCGGATATTGGGGAATTATGGAGATTTTGAACAGAGGATGGAGAAGGGGCAGCCTCTGTGGTTTCAGGCAACAGGAGAAGAAACTCTCCGGAATATGGTCGGGTTTATTAAAGAAAAAATGCCTCCTGTTACTTTGAAGGAAATTTATGTGGTTGATACGGATACGTTGACACGCGAACGGCCCGTCGGGGTATCGGGGGTATTACGTTGTAAGAATTGTGAGGATTTTTTGGAGATGTGCATTGATTCGTGTATCGACGGATTGGATGAGTTGATAGCTGTCTATCATGATTGTATGGATCGTACGCCGGAGATTCTCAGGCAGAAGGCGGCACAATATCCGGATAAAATCAGGGTCTTTGAGTATCAGCCGTCTGTATATCCGATTGATCTGGATGAGGAGGAGTTTGAGAAGGCAAAGCTGTTGCCGCCCGACTCTATCCATACGTTGGCAGGCTATTGCAACTATGCATTGTCGAAAGCAAGCTATCGGTACGCAGTGAAGATCGATGCCGATCAGGTTTATTTTACGGATCGGCTGAAACATATCTGTGATGCTTACCGTTCTGATAAAAAAGTGCGGTTCACCGTGGCGGAATGCATCTCTTACAACCTGTATCGGGCTTATCTGGACTCTTTCAACCGTATAGAGATGCGACCGTTCAGGTGGCTGGAACGAATTGCGTTGTGGACGCATGCGTTGTATGCTTCTTATCTGGAGAAGATGATCATCCGGTATAAAGTGCCTGTCTCGATGTCGGGCATTAACTTGTTCCGAAAAGACCGGGAGTGGATGGTAGGGTTGGGGCAGGAACATCCGGAGCCTGATAGCAAAGAGATACTCCCTCCGTTCAATGGCGTGCGTGATACTTTCTTTTTTGAGGTGTCTGCGGACCGGATATTCAGGTATGTGACGGAAACGAAGCCGGATGGCCGTCATCGGGGACTGGAAGTGATGCGCTGTCCGAATGAAATATTGGATGCCGGCTTTTGTTGGTTTCATTTGCGTGCCCTGATGAAGGAACATGAAGAGGGCTATCGGCAGTCTTACCGGAAACATCCGGAGCGGTTTATACCTTTGGGCACCTTTGTGAAGCTGTCGTACAGGAGTTTACAACAGAGATATAAACCTTTTGTTACCGTACGTTGGGCGGAACCGGTATTCGCTTATTTTTTTATGACGGGTAAAGGAAGGATTCCGTGGAGGATGTTGAAAGGGGGAGGACGAGTAGTGGCAGATAAATGTGTTTCGCAGCTTGATAAAAGATAGATGGTGGATGGGTATATTGATTCCCCAAAAATACACGAACTAAAATTGAGAGGGATATGAAGGAGGTAAAAAGACCGGTAGTTTCGGTGGTGGTTCCGGTCTATAATACGGAACTTTTTCTGGAGGAATGTCTGCACTCTTTGGAGAAGCAGACTTTGACGGATATTGAGATCATTCTGGTGAACGACGGATCGACGGATAATTCCGGAGAGTTGCTGCGGGAGTATGCGGGTAAGGATGCTCGTTGCGTTTATGTGGAACAGGCGAATCAAGGACTTTCTGCTGCACGGAATACCGGAATAGAACATGCATCCGGGCATTATCTGGCATTTCTGGACAGTGACGACTGGCTGGCAGAGAATGCTTTGCAGGTGCTTTGTACTATAGCTGCGAAGACCCGGTCAGACATTGTCTCAGGAAATACATTGGCGGTACATCCGGATGGGCAGGTGCGAAGTTGGGAAAGAAGGAGCAGGGAGTTGTTTGCAGCGGGAACCGTGGTGTCTGGAAGTACGTATTTCTCAAGAGTGATGGATTGCAGATGTTATGTCCCTATGGTGTACAACTATTTATATCGGAGAGATTTTATTGAGCAAAACGGTTTTCGCTTTGAGCCGGGGCTGATTCATGAGGATGAATTATGGACTCCGCAGGTGCTGACAACCGCTCAGAAAATGACGGTTGCCGATATTGATTTTTATTATTACCGGCAACGGGAAGGATCGATTATGACAGCGACAGCAGCGGGTAGGCGGATTGCTTCCATTCAATTGATTATTGAGAAGTTACTGGAATATAGCCGTAAACATTTGTTTGAGAAAAAACATAGAGAGGTAAAAGAAGCGCTTTATGTGAGGCTGTTGCAAATATATTCTACTGCCTGTACATTACATCCGGACGGAACTTATACAACTTTGTACGATAGGGCGGGAGAAATGCTTCGTGTTTGTGAGGAACTCAGTCGGCAAGAGTCTCTTGGAAGATGGTATAGTGAGGAGATACTGAACAGGATGAAACTGTACTATGACCGGCTCCAGACGATGGAAGGATAAGGGGCTATGGCAGGGAACTGAATCACTTTATTGTATGTATGTTGGACATCGAAAATCGTAGTATATCATGAAAGATATTGCAATGCTAAACAAAGCACCATTAGACTTCTTCGGATGTAATTTTTGTCTTGTAGAGAAGCATCGTATGGCTTTTGTCCTTATTTCGAAATGTGGACTCACTTTTTTGGAGAACATAGCTATCTATGCGTCTATAGGTATGATTCCTGATACGGAAGATCAGACTCATTTTTATATCGCCCGGGTAAAACCCGAACGTTTTTTGGTACCGGTTTCTGAGATGTCCGGTTATGAAAGGGAGCATAAATCGTATTTGAAGGTAGCGGTTTGGAGGGATCCGGTGGAAAGACTGATTTCTGCTTATAAATATTTTATACTTGAACGTACTTTTAACCGTTATATGTATATGTGTAATCTTTATCAGGATCATTCTTTTGAACGCTTTCTTTCGTTCGTCGAGTTTGAATTGGGGAAGACAAATCCGTTGTGGCAGGATGAACATATACGCAGGCAATCTGATTTTTATACTTCTGCAGAGGTGGATTGTATTGTACCGCTCAGTAAATTAAACTGTTTCTTAGAAGAGAAAGGAGTTGATATACCTGAGGAGAGGTCGAATGCGACATCCGTTCAGTTTGAACTGAGAGATGAAAAACAGATAGCACGGATAAAAGAACTTTATCGCCTCGACTATGAAATACCTGTCAGTTATTAAAAAAGAAATGTTATGGATGCACAGATAGAAAAGATAGCAAAATCACTTTATTTCTCCTACAGGCAAACTGACATAGGGCTGTTTTATGGAAAGATGGGATCTTGTCTTTTCTTTTTTCATTATTCTCATGTTGCCGAATCGCGAATTTTTGGAGAATTTGCCGAAGAGTTGCTGGATGAAGTGATGGAGTATGTTCGCTTGGGTATGCCGGTCGGTCTGTCTTTCGGATGGGCTGGCATAGGTTGGGGGGTAGAATATCTTGTCCGGTACGGATTTGTAGAAGATGCCGGCAATGAAGAACGGAATAAGATTGATAAGAAAGTGATGGAATATGATGTCAGGCGTTTGGATGACTACTCTTTAGCTACGGGACTGGAGGGCATTGCGTGGTATGTCCTGCTTCGATTGTCTTCGGGGGATAAAAGTGTACGGATCAGAGAAGAAACCTATTTGTTTGATTTGAGCAATGCTTGCGAAAGAGTTTTAAAGAAAAGGCAGTATAAGGGCATGCTTTTGCTGCTGAATTTTCTGAACGGGAAACAGATAAATTATCCTTTTAGGGAATTTTTTTCACAAATTCCGGGAGAAGCGCATTATATTCCGGATATGTGATGTATTTTTGCTACGTAGACTAATATTATGAATAAATGAAGCTAAGTTCTTTTCCTCATTACCTCCAGTTGGACGCTATGGATTGCGGCCCTTCCTGCCTTCGCATGATTGCGAAGTACTATGGTAAGAGCTATTCCCTGCAGACCCTCCGTGCACGTTCTTTTATTACCCGTGAAGGAGTTTCCATGTTGGGCATCAGTGATGCGGCGGAATCCATCGGTTTCCGTACTTCGGGGGTCCGTATCTCTTTGGAGCAACTGAAAGAGGACGTACCGTTGCCTTGCATCCTGCATTGGAACCAGAACCACTTTGTGGTCTGTTATGATATAAAGAAGAAGCGCAGTGGCTACCGTTTCTATATCGCTGATCCGGCACGTCAGTTGATTTCGTACAGTGAGGAAGAATTTAAAAAGTGTTGGTTGTCTACCAAGGTGAACGGAGAGGAGAAAGGGGCTGCACTTGCTCTTGAACCGGGCCCGGAATTCCAAGGGCAGGGAGACGAGGAAGAGTCCGGCAGTCGCAGCCTTCGTTTTTTTCTTAAGTATTTGTCGCCTTACCGTAAACAGTTGATACAGCTCGTTCTGGGAATGCTGACAGCGAGCTTGCTGCAACTTATCTTCCCATTTCTGACACAGTCGTTGGTGGATGTGGGTATCCGTGACGGTAACCTGAACTTTATCACTCTGATCCTGATTGCACAGCTGGTAATCTCCGTTTCGCAACTTTCGGTCGAGTTTATCCGTAGCTGGATCATGCTTCACATGAACACACGTATCAACATCTCGCTGATCTCTGACTTCCTGGCAAAGTTGATGAAACTACCGCTCCATTATTTCGATACGAAGATGATCGGTGATATTATGCAGCGTATCGGTGACCACGGACGTATCGAGAGCTTTCTGACAGGCTCATCCATCAGTACGCTTTTCTCTTTCGTAAACTTCTTTATTTTTGCTTTTGTGCTGGCTTATTATAATCTGGGTATTCTTGCCATCTTTCTGGTAGGCAATTCACTCTATATCTGCTGGATTCTTGTGTTCATGAAGTACCGGCGTGAACTGGATATCCGGCGTTTTGCCCAGGCGGCGGGCGAACAGAGCAGTTTGATTCAGCTGGTGACTGCCATGCAGGAAATCAAGCTGAACAACTGCGAGAAGCAAAAGCGCTGGCAGTGGGAGCGCATTCAGGTGAAGCTTTTCAAGATCAGCGTGAAGGGACTGGCATTGGGGCAGGTTCAGCAAGTGGGCTCTGTCTTTTTTAATCAGACAACGAATATCGTAATTTCCTTTATTGCTGCCAAATCGGTTGTGGAAGGGGATATGACTCTGGGTATGATGATGTCTTTGACGTATATCATCGGTCAGCTGAGTGGCCCCATCGGCTCTTTTATCGGCTTTGCCCAACAACTTCAGGATGCAAAGATCAGTCTGGAACGCTTGAACGAGATTCACGGTCAGAAAGATGAAGAACAGGATATCACTTCAAAACTGACGGTTCTTCCGGATCGGCGTGATATTCGTATTGAAAATCTGTCGTTTAGCTATGACGGGGCGGACCGTGACTATGTGCTGAAGGATGTGAATCTGGATATACCCGAACATAAAGTGACAGCGATCGTGGGGGCGAGTGGTAGTGGTAAGACTACACTGATTAAGTTGATGCTCGGTTTTTATACTCCGAATAAGGGGGATATCAAAATAGGTGAGACTCCTCTGGATGTGGTGAATCCGCATCTCTGGCGTGCGAAGAGTGGTTCGGTGATGCAGGATGGCTTTATTTTCTCTGATACGATTGCGAACAACATTGCTGTTGGTGAGGAGCAGGTGGATGTGGAACGTTTGCGCCATGCTGTGACGGTTGCCAATATCCGTGATTTTATCGATTCTCTTCCTTTGGGCTATAATACGAAGATCGGAATGGAGGGGAACGGCATCAGTCAGGGACAGCGACAGCGCCTGCTGATAGCCCGTGCGGTTTATAAGAATCCGGAGTTCCTGTTTTTCGATGAGGCGACGAATGCACTGGATGCCAATAACGAGCGTGAGATTATGGAACACCTCCATACATTCTATCGGGGTAAGACGGTTGTAGTGGTAGCACATCGTTTGAGTACGGTTCGTGATGCGGATAAGATCGTGGTGCTGGATAAAGGTGCTGTGGCTGAAGAGGGCACTCACCGGGAACTGACGGAGAAGAAAGGATTGTATTATCAGTTGGTGAAGAATCAGCTGGAGTTAGGAAGTTAGGTATGGAAAAGGAGCACACACATAAAGAAATCGAGCTTCGCAGTGAAGAGGTACAGGAGGTGATGAACCGTGTTCCGGCGTGGATTCTGCGTAGTGGCATTACGGTATTGTTTATCATCGTAGTGGTGTTGGTGGCAGGCAGCTATTGGTTTAAATATCCGGATGTGATAACTGCAGAGGTGACGGTGAGTACACAGGAGCCTCCATCTTATGTAATGGCACGTTCGGCCGGTAGATTGGCGGACCTGTATGTACAGAACGGCCAGGAGGTGAAGCCGGATATGAATTTGGGTGTAATAGAGAATACGGCTCGTGCGGTGGATGTGTTTTCTTTGAAGGGGAAGATGCAGAAGTGGAAGCAGGAAGGATATACACCGGAATCGGGGAAAAACCTTTTTCTGCTTTCGGAGACCGACCGCTGGCGGCTGGGTGAGATACAGTCGGCTTATGCAGGATTTGTGAGTACCCTCTCCGAGGTGGTTCGTATGAAAGAGTTGGGATATTATGCAAAGAAGTTGCAGTCACAGAAAGAATTGCTGGCTACACAGAAGAAATATTATGATCAGGTTCGGAGGCAATATTTTCTGATAGAGAAAGAATATGCTTTAGCTCATGCCTCATATGCAAGAGATTCGATTCTTTATCATCGTAAGGCGATGATTATTACGGAGTTTGAACAGTCCGGCAGTCGCTATCTGCAGAGTCTTCAGTCAAAGGAATCGGCTCGTATGCAGTTGACTCAGGTAGATATGCAGATAGAGCAATCGGAAGAGGCATTGCTTGATCTGGAAAAACAGGCGTTTGAAGAGCAGCAGACGCAGGAGGTGAATCTGAGAAATGCTACGGATCAGTTGTTGGGTCAACTTGCGGCGTGGGAACAACATTACCTGCTTCGAAGTCCGGTCGGAGGAAAAGTTACTTTTCTGAATGTGTGGAGCGTGAATCAGTATGTGGAGTCGGGGGCTACCGTTTTTGTGGTTGCCCCGAAAGAGGAATCCTTACCTGTAGGGACGGCATTGCTGCCTTTACAGGGATCGGGTAAAGTAAAGGCCGGACAGCGTGTGAATTTGCGTCTGAATAATTATCCGGACCAGGAGTTTGGTTATGTAAGGGGGGAGGTGAGAAGTGTTTCGCCTCTGCCGACGGCGGAAGGCATGTATGTGGTCGATATTGCTTTGCCGGATGGGTTGACAACCAACTATGGAAAGATGCTGCCGTTGACTCGTGAGATGAAGGGAAGTGCGGAAATCATCACGGACGATCTTCGCCTGTTGGAAAGACTGATTATGCCGCTACGAAAAATTTTCATGGAACAAAAATAGGTCAAAGTAGCTTTGGAGCTATATATAATAAGGTGTATCTCCGGATCTTTGTAGAAAATGCTTCGGAAATTTTCATTTATCCAAAACCTTTTAGTTTCGTTGGTGTTATTTAAATAGTTTCAATAATAAATAGGAAGATTTGTAATAACCACTTTAACTATTAAGGTATATGAAAAAGATTCTAATGCTGCTGGCTTTAGCCGGCGTTACATCTGTTGCTTCAGCGCAACAAACTACGATTACGGGATACGAAGTTATCCAGGTACAAGACAAATATCAAGTAATCACTAACTCCTTCTGGGATAACTGGTTCTTTTCTATCGGTGGCGGTGCCGAAGCCATGTTTGGTGACAACGACCATGCCGGAAAGTTCAGAGACCGTATCAGTCCGACATTGAATGTGGCTGTCGGTAAATGGTTTACTCCCGGGTTGGGATTGCGATTGCAGTACAGTGGCTTGCAGGGGCGCGGCTTTGCCCATTCGGAAACAGCCGATTTTGTGAAGAGTGGTAAACTGGCCAATGGGTATTATAAACAGAAATTCAACTATATGAATCTTCACGGTGACGTGATGTTCAATTTGAATGCTCTGTTTGGCGGATACAACTCTCACCGTGTATATGAAATTATCCCTTATTTGGGAGCGGGTTTTACTCATTCATACTCTAAACCTCATCGTGAGGCATTTGCTATGAACGCAGGTATTATCAACCGTTTCCGCGTATCGAGTGCGGTAGATATCAATATCGAAATCGGTGGTATGCTGGCTGAAGATAAGTTTGACGGAGAAATTGGTGGAAAACATGGGTATGATGGCGTTGCCAGCCTGACTGCAGGTCTGACTTACCGCTTCCCGGCCCGTGGATTTGCCCGTCCGATGCCACAGATTATCTCTGAAATAGAATTGGCCAATATGCGTCGCCAGATGAATGAAATGGCTGCTGCCAACCAGTCACTGCAACAGCAGTTGGTTGATGCACAGAACCAGCCGGTGGCAGAAGTTGCCGAACAAGTAGTTGTAACGGATGCTAATATTGCTCCGCGTACTGTATTCTTCACAATCGGTTCTTCTGAACTGTCTCCGCGTGAAGAGATGAACTTGTCTTATCTGGCTGCTAAGATGAAAGAATTCCCGAATACACAATATACCGTATACGGATATGCTGACTCGGCAACCGGTACTCCTGCATTCAATAAGGAGTTGAGCCAGAAACGTGCTCAGGCTGTTGTCAATGCATTGGTTAAGAAATACGGAGTAGATTCCAGCCGCTTGAAAGTTGATGCCGGAGGTGGTGTGGATAAATTCGGTAAACCTATTTACCTAAACCGCGTTGTATTAGTAGAGTCTGCTAAATAAATTCAGACTCAACCTTCTTTAAAAGAAAGCGCCCTGTTGCCGGACTGGTAACAGGGCGTTTCTTTTTTTATTTATTGAATCGCTTTACTTGTTCGTTAATCAGTTCGGCATCATCGAAATAGTTTATCTTCATGGCCTTACGAACATCGGATAACGTATCGGCAGCGGCAGCTCTTGCCACTTCACAGCCTTTTCTCAACATTTCGTAGATGGCAGGAATGTCTTTCTCAAATTCTTTCCGGCGATTACGGATAGGTTCCAGTTCTTCTTGCATAATAGCGTTGAGGAAGCGTTTCACCTTTACATCTCCCAGGCCGCCGCGTTGATAATGAGCTTTCAGTTCATCGAGGCTCGGATAGTCGGGCAGATAACGTTCGAAATGTTCGGGACGGCAGAAGGCATCCAAATATGTAAATACGGTATTACCTTCGATTTTGCCTGGGTCTTGAACCCGTAAGTGATCGGGGTCGGTGAACATGCTCATTACTTTCTTCTGTACCTCGTCCGCTTCTTCGGAAAGGTAAATGCAGTTGCCTAACGATTTACTCATTTTGGCTTTTCCATCAGTACCCGGCAGGCGCAGGCAGGCTGCGTTGTCCGGTAGAAGGATTTCCGGCTCGACTAATGTTTCTCCGTAGATATAATTGAAACGGCGGACAATTTCTCTGGCCTGCTCGATCATGGGCTCCTGATCTTCACCTACCGGTACTGTAGTGGCACGGAAGGCAGTGATATCGGCAGCTTGGCTGATGGGATAAGTAAAGAAACCTACAGGAATGCTGGTTTCGAAGTTGCGCATCTGTATTTCCGTCTTCACGGTAGGGTTACGTTGCAGGCGTGATACGGTGACGAGATCCATATAATAGAATGTCAATTCGCACAGTTCCGGAATCTGGGACTGGATGAAGATTGTCGACTTTTCCGGATCGAGTCCGCAAGCCAGATAATCGAGGGCTACTTCAATTACGTTTTGGCGTACTTTTTCGGGGTTATCGATGTTATCGGTCAATGCCTGCGCATCGGCGATGAAGATGAAAGTTTTGTCAAACAAGCCGGAATTCTGTAGTTCGACTCTTCGTTTCAGTGAACCTACGTAGTGTCCGATATGGAGTTTTCCGGTAGGACGGTCACCTGTCAATATGATTTTTTCTTTTCCCATTATTTTTATTTTTAATCGAAGGACAAAGATAGTCAGAATCAGCTGAAGTAACAAATAAAACGAATATTCTTACCAGATTCCTTTGTAATTATAGAAATAAGTCGTTACTTTGCACAAACTTTGAAATAGCAATGAATCAACAGGAAATCAGAAGCAAGTATTATCTCCGTTCGAGTGTATTTCACCCGGAATCAGCCTACTTCTTCTCTTTTCTCCAAAAACGATATTTAGTTCTTTGGTAATGCGTTAGTCCTTTATTGAGGGTAACGCATTTTTTTTGTGCGGATACGTAGAAATAACAACTTATAATGACAATAAAAGAAATGGAAAAGGAAATGAAAAAAGTCCTTGTTTTGGGTTCAGGCGCACTCAAAATCGGACAAGCCGGAGAGTTTGATTATTCCGGTTCACAGGCACTGAAGGCCTTGAAAGAAGAAGGCATCAATTCGGTATTGGTCAACCCGAACATCGCAACCATTCAGACTTCCGAGGGAATTGCTGATAAGGTGTATTTCCTTCCCGTGACTACTTATTTTGTAGAGGAGATTATTAAGAAAGAACGTCCCGACGGCATTCTTCTCGCATTCGGCGGACAGACTGCCTTGAACTGCGGTGCAGAGCTTTATACACAAGGTATTCTGGATAAATATGGTGTGAAAGTATTGGGTACTTCGGTTGAGGCTATCATGTATACGGAAGACCGTGACCTGTTTGTGAAGAAGCTCAACGAGATTGATATGAAAACTCCGGTCAGCCAGGCTGTAGAAAGCATGGAAGATGCTATTGCTGCTGCACGTCGCATTGGTTATCCGGTGATGGTTCGTTCAGCTTACGCGCTGGGAGGACTCGGAAGTGGTATTTGTGCCAATGAAGAGGAATTCCTCAAATTGGCTGAGAGCTCATTTGCTTTCTCTAAACAGATTCTGGTGGAAGAGTCGTTGAAAGGATGGAAAGAAATTGAGTTTGAGGTGATCCGTGATGCGAATGACCACTGTTTTACGGTAGCAAGCATGGAAAACTTTGACCCGCTGGGTATCCATACCGGCGAATCGATCGTGGTAGCTCCGACTTGCTCATTGGATGACAAGGAACTGAAAATGTTGCAGGAACTTTCAACTAAATGTATCCGCCATCTGGGTATTGTAGGTGAATGTAACATTCAGTATGCATTCAATTCGGATACGGATGATTATCGTGTGATTGAGGTGAATGCACGTTTGAGCCGTTCTTCGGCTTTGGCTTCGAAGGCAACCGGCTATCCGCTGGCATTTGTGGCCGCTAAGGTGGCATTAGGCTACACACTCGATCAGATAGGTGAGATGGGCACTCCCAACTCGGCATATGTGGCTCCGCAACTTGATTACTATATTTGTAAAATTCCTCGTTGGGACTTGACTAAATTTGCCGGTGTATCTCGTGAGATCGGTTCAAGCATGAAATCGGTTGGTGAAATCATGTCGATAGGCCGTTCGTTTGAAGAGATTATCCAGAAAGGTCTTCGCATGATCGGTCAAGGTATGCATGGGTTTGTCGGTAACGACGATGTGCATTTTGAGGATCTGGATAAGGAGCTTTCTCACCCGACGGATTTACGTGTTTTCGCTCTGGCTCAGGCCATGGAAGATGGCTATACGATAGAGCGTATCCATGAACTGACAAAGATTGACCCGTGGTTCTTGGGCAAACTGAAAAATATCGTTGACTATAAAGCGAAGTTGTCTGCTTATGATAAGGTAGAGGATATTCCTGCAGACGTATTGAGGGAGGCCAAAGTGCTGGGCTTCTCTGACTTCCAGATTGCGCGCTTTGTGTTGAATCCGGCAGGAAATATGGAGAAAGAGAACCTGATGGTACGTGCCCGTCGTAAAGAACTGGGTATCCTTCCGGCCGTGAAACGCATCAATACCATTGCTTCCGAACAT
>OGNV01000903.1_pt1 | contig 22400 bp, 19 predicted proteins | sample 1573561 | NCBI WGS metagenome assembly OGNV01 (sample SAMEA2581892, study PRJEB24529) | metagenome | biome: Human gut stool | place: China | collected 2011
TGCTGGTGATGAGCGTGGAGCCCGGCTTCGGCGGGCAGAAGTTCATGCCCTCGGCACTGGACAAGCTCCGCTGGCTCAAGGCAGAGCGGGAAGCACGCGGCCTTTCCTACCTGCTGGAGGTGGACGGCGGCGTGGATGCCGCCACCGCACCCCTGTGCGTGGAAGCCGGCGCCGACGTGCTGGTGGCGGGCAGCGCCGTGTTCGGCGCTGCCGACCCCGCTGCGGCTGTGGGCGCACTGGCCAGCCTGTAAGGAGGGCTGTATATGGATGAAGCTTTGATCCAAGAGCAGGAGCGGCAGCTGCAAAAGACCGGGCGGTACTATAGGCACGTTTTCTGGCTGTGCGTGCCGCTGCTGTGCATGGCCTGCTATTTCTACGGCGCACGTCCGCTGCTGCTGTGCGGCATCGCCCTGCTTACCGGCAACCTGTGCGACCGTCTGGTGGCGCTGCTGCGCCATCGGGTGTACACCAATAAAGATCTCTCCAACGAGAGCTTCAGCCTGATCATCGCCCTGCTCATGCCCGCCACCGTGGACATTTATGTGCTGGTGGTGGCGGTGCTGGCGGGCGTGCTCATCGGCAAGGAGGTCTTTGGCGGCTACGGCAGCTATCCCTTCAACCCCGCTGCCGTGGGCTACGCCGTGGCGGCAGTATCGTGGCCGGAGCAGGTGGTGCGCTACCCGCAGCCCTACACCCCGCTGCCCCTGTGGGACGCTTCCGCCGTGCCGGTGAGCAGCACCATCGAGGATACCCTGCGCAGCGGCGGCATCCTGAACCTGAACTCCCTCGCTGTTGCGCTGGGCGAGTTTGCTGCCCCCATGGGCACCGGCGCGGCGCTGGTCATTCTGGCCTGCGGCCTTGTGCTGTGGACCCAGAAGGACGTGCACATCGGCGCATCAGCGAGCTTTCTCATCACCTGCGGGCTCATCGCTTTCTTCTTCCCGCGGCAGGTAGGTCTGGCAGACAGCACCCTCTTCAGCAGCCTGATGCCCCGCCTGCAGGGCATCAGGGACGAGCTGCACACTGGTGCAATGCTGTTCTGCGCGGTGTTCCTGCTCAACGAGCCATACACCTGTGCGCATCACCGGCTTGGGCGCATCCTGTACGGTGCACTGGTGGGCATCGCCACCATGGGCTTCCGCTATTTTGGCGTGTACGAGACCGGCGTCTGCTTTGCACTGCTGGCCGTCAACAGTGTGTCCGCGCTCATTGACCGCACCGAGGAGCGGCTGTACCGTCTGCTGCACCGTCTGCCGTCCGAACGAAAGGAGGCTGCGGAATGAAAAAGCGTACTGCGGAACTGATCTTGCAAGATCCCGAAAAGTTTGCCCATCATGACCGCGTGTTCCTGAATAACCCGGTGGTCATGCAGGGCATGGGTCTGGCACCGCTGGTGGTCGTGGCTACCACCGGCCAGAACAGCCTGATGCTGGCGGCGGCGGTGGCGCTGCTGTTGGTGCCCTCCCGCGTGCTGGCCTGCCTGCTCAGCCGCCTTGTGCCCCTGCGGGACGAGGAACCCTCGCCCGCACAGCTGCAGAAAAAACTGCTGCCCCGCGCTATACTGTACGCAGCCAGCGCCGCTGTGGTGTACCTGGCGGCATATCCCATTTTGAACTTCGTGTTTGGCACCGGGCTTTTGAACCTTGGCATCTACCTGCCCATGCTGGTGGTGGAGCCGCTTCTGACCTACCGCTTCGGCCGCGTGCAGGAGACAGTGCACAAGGCTGTTTCCAAGGGCGTGCGCATCACCGTGGGCTACGCGCTGCTGCTGCTCGTGGTGGGCATCGTGCGCGAGTGGCTCAGCCTTGGCACCGTGTTTGGTGCCCCGGTGGGACGCTGGGCGCTGCTGCCGCTGGCCAAGATGCCGGCGGGCGGCTTTATCGTGCTGGGCATCCTGTGCGCCATCTGGCGCGCTGCGGCTGCAAAGCGCAAGGAATATCTGAAAAAGGAAGCACGGGATACCCTGACCGTGCACTACCAGAAGGAGGGGAACCGCGAACCGTGAAGGAAGTTGTAAGCAGCTCGGCAGTGTTTTTCAGCTATGCACTGCTGGCCATTTTTGCACAGAACGCTGTCTTTACCCGTGCACTGGGCGTGTCCCGCATGGTGCAGCTGGTGGGGGACGACCGCACCAGCAGCGCCTTGTTCGGCATGATGCTGTGCATCACGCAGGTGCTGGTGGCGCCGGTGGCTTTCCTTGCCGGGCGGTTCATTGCCCCGCTGGATAACCGCGCCCAGCTGCGCCCGCTGGTGTATATTGCCAGCATTGCCGTGGTGTGTCTGGCGGAGCATCTGGTGCTGTGGCTGCTGCGCAGCCTGCCCCGCCGCGCCCAGCTGCTGCGCATCGTGCCGCTGGCCGCGCTGAACAGCGGCGTGCTGGGCACGGTGCTGGTGGAGCGCACCCAGTCCTTTACCCTTGGCCAGAGCCTTGGCTTTGGCCTTGGCAGCGGCCTTGGCTATGTGCTGGCGGTGCTGCTGGTCACCGAGGCGCGCCACCGCCTGCGCAGCAGAGCCATCCCCAAGGCATTCCGCGGCCTGCCCATCACGCTGGTGTATATCGGCGTGCTGGCGCTGGCAATCTATGGCTTTACCGGACATTCCGTCATCCTGTAATGCAGACAGGGAGGAAAAGATACCATGGCTAAGTATAAACGTCAGAAGGTCAAGCATTATCACCGCAGCTTTTACAGCCGTGAAATGCGCGTCAAGCGCGGCATCGGCATCGTGGTGCTGGTGGCGGCAGTGCTGGCAGCCGCATGGTTTGCCGCACCCCATGTGCTGGATTGGGCCACCCACACCTGGTATACCGTGGTCAAGGATCGGGACTTAGAGGCCGAAAGCGCTTCCCGCGCCGAGGCAGCCGCCTCCTCTGCGGCGGCAAGCAGCGCTGCTGCTTCGCAGGCAGCGTCTGAGCCGGAGGAGGAAAAGCCGCTGGACGGCAAGGCCATTACCGGCGGCAGCTGGGCAGAGCTGGACGTGACCACCCTGACCGATGAAGCCGCCATCCGCACCGCCGCCCGGCAGCTGAAGCAGCAGGGCGCAGACTACGCCCTTGTCACTCTGAAGGACGCCGCTGGCACGGTGTACTACGCTTCCGGGGTGGCAGCCGCTGCCCAGAGCATCACGGAAAACCCGGTGGATGCGGCCAATATCGCCGCCATCCTGCGGGAGGAGGGCATTATCCCGGCGGCACAGCTTGCCGCCTTTACCGACCCGGTGTCGGTGTACACCGACCGCAGCATGGGCGTGCACTACGATGGCAACAGCCTCTGGCTGGACAACGTCAGCGCAGCCAAGGGCGGCAAGGCATGGATGAACCCCTTTGCCGCAAGCGCGGTGCAGTATGTCGGCGACCTCATTGAGGAGGTGCAGGGCATGGGCTACGAGCAGGTGGTGCTTACCGGGGTGCAGTTCCCCAATATCATCACCCGCAAGCAGGACTTCGGTGCCTCCGGCGGCAAGAGCCGGGAGGGACGCGCCGCCCAGCTGACGGCGGATATCGCCGCATGGCAGACCCGCTTTGCGGGCAGCGTGACCCTGTGGGTCAGCTACCCGGACGCACTGTGCACCGCTGCTACCGATGCTCTTGGCACCACCGGTACGTCCCTTGGCATGGAAAACCTGCTGGTCACCAGCAGCACCGCACTGGATGCGGACAGCCGCGCTGCGCTGGAGCAGGCCGCTGCCGATGCCGGTGTGAAGCACGTTGTGGTGCACGATGCCGCAGCGTTCCGCTGAGAAGCGGCTTTTATAAAGAGGGGAGGAAACGACTATGAAACCGACTACCTGTTTTGCACCCGCACACATCCTGCTGCCTTCGGAGCAGGTGCCGCTGGAGCAGTGGGGCTGTATTGCCTGTGACCAGTTCACCAGCGACCGCAGCTACTGGCAGCGGGCAGAAGAGACCGCTGCGGGTGCGCCCAGCACCCTGAACCTGATCCTGCCGGAGGTGTATCTGGAGGACGGAGACGCCGACGCGCGGGTGGAAAAGATCCACGCCACCATGCAGGACTATGCCCAGAACGTGCTCACCCGGGCGGTGGACGGCTTTATCTATGTAGAGCGCACCGAGCAGAGCGGCCGGGTGCGGCAGGGTCTTGTAGGACGTGTGGACCTGGAGGCATACAGCTACCGCCGGGGCGAAAAATGCACCGTGCGCCCCAGCGAGTGCACCGTGGAAAGCCGCATCCCGCCCCGCATGAAGGTGCGTACCGGCGCTGCGCTGGAAACGCCCCATATCATGATGCTGGCCGATGACCCGGACTGCACCCTCATCGAGCCCATTGCCGCCCACAAGGACAGCCTGCCCAAGGTATACGAGGGCGAGCTGATGCTGGGCGGCGGCCATGTGGCAGGCTGGGCGGTGGAGGACCCCGCCCTCATCGCGCAGATCGAAAATGCGCTGACCGTGCTGGGCAGTCAGGAAGAATTTGACAAGAAATACCCCGATGCCACCCGCCGCGACCCGCTGACGCTGGCCGTGGGCGATGGCAACCACTCGCTGGCTACCGCAAAGGCCTGCTGGGAGAAGCTGAAAAAGACTCTGACCCCGGAGCAGGCAGAAAACCACCCCGCCCGCTGGTGCTTGGCAGAGGTGTGCAACGTGCACTCCCCGGCTATTGAGATCGAGCCCATCCACCGGGTGCTGTTCAACGTGGACTGCGCCACCGTGCTGCTGAGCCTCATTACATGGAGCGATTCCAACATGGCAGGCTGCTGCTTTGGCGGCAGCAAAAAGCAGCCCTTTACGCTGGCAGGCCCCCACATGGCCAATGTGCTTAGCTTTGAGGACCCCACCGAGCCGCTGACCGTTGGCACCATCGACGATTTTATTTCGGATTATATCGAGCGCCACCCGGAAGCAAAGGTGGACTATGTGCATGATGAGCCGGCTGTGCGCGCTTTGTGCAAGCAGGGCGCAGTGGCGTTTTTGATGCCGCCCTTCGCCAAGAGCGACCTGTTCCGCGGCGTTGTGATGGGCGGCGTGCTGCCCCGCAAGACCTTCAGCATGGGACACGCGGAGGAAAAGCGCTACTACATCGAGTGCCGGAAGATCACAGAATAATAGGAGAACCATGACATTTAAAGAACTGAATCTGTCCGCCCCGCTGCTGCGCGCTGTGCAGGAAGCGGGCTACGAGACCCCCTCGCCCATTCAGGCAGCGGCCATCCCGCCGGTGCTGGCAGGCCGGGATCTGATGGGCTGCGCCCAGACCGGCACCGGCAAGACGGCGGCTTTTGCGCTGCCCATGCTGGACCGGCTCACCGCCAATGCGCCCCGCCGCAAGGGCGCTGTCCGTGCGCTGATTTTGACCCCCACCCGGGAGCTGGCCTTGCAGATCGGCGAAAGCTTTGAAGCCTACGGAAAGTACCTGAAATTGCGCAGCACCGTCATCTTTGGCGGCGTGGGACAGGCACCGCAGGTGGAAGCGCTGAAAAAGGGCGTGGACATCCTTATCGCCTGCCCGGGACGGCTGAATGACCTGATCGGACAGGGCTTTATCGACCTGTCCGCTTTGGAAATTTTTGTGCTGGACGAGGCCGACCGGATGCTGGACATGGGCTTTGTCCATGACGTGAAAAAGGTCATTGCAAAGCTGCCCGCCCAGCGCCAGAACCTGATGTTCAGTGCTACCATGCCCGCCGAGATCGAGCAGCTGGCTGCCGGCATCCTGCGCGACCCCGCCTTTGTCAAGGTAGACCCGGTGTCCAGCACCGTGGACCGCATCCAGCAGAGCCTGTACTATGTGGAAAAGGGCAACAAAAAGCTTTTGCTGCCGTGGCTCATCAAAAATCTGCAGCCGCCGGTGGTCAATGCGCTGGTGTTCAGCCGCACCAAGCACGGCGCGGATAAGATCGCAAAGGATCTGACAAAGCAGGGCATCCCCGCCGCCGCCATCCACGGCAACAAGAGTCAGACCGCCCGCGTCACCGCGCTGGAGGATTTCAAGTCCGGCAAGACCCGGGTGCTGGTGGCGACCGATATCGCCGCACGCGGCATTGATATCAGCGAGCTTTCCCATGTGTTCAACTACGACCTGCCCGAGGTGCCGGAGACCTATGTGCACCGCATCGGGCGCACCGCCCGCGCCGGTGCGGACGGCACCGCCGTCAGCTTCTGCGCCCCGGAGGAGCAGGAGTATCTGGCAGGCATTGAAAAGCTGAACCGCCGCAAGATCCCGGTGGTATCCGGTCATCCGTGGGACGGCGTGCCCGCCCCGGTGCGCCCGGTGCTGCCCGTGCGTGGCAAAAAGCCCCGCCCCGAAGCGGAAAACTTGGCCGAAGCGCCGAAAAAACAGGCCGAAACTGCGCCCGCAAAAGCTGCAAAGACAGCTGCGCCCGCGCCGAAGCAGGAGCCGAAGGCTGCAAAGAACGCGGTGCCTGCAAAACCGAAAAAAGAGGAAACACTGATGCAAGACAGCAACACAAAGCGCGGAGCCCGCAACGACCGCCGCGCCAACAACCGGGGCGCAAACGCCCCCAAGGAAGCGGCAGCGCCCCGCGCCCGCCGCGAGAATGCCGCCCCCGCCCGAGGCAGCAACGTCCAGCCCAAATTTGACCCCCATTTTGTCAGCGCCCCGGAGGCTACTCCGCTGCGCCCGGCACGCAAGACTCCTGTTGCTCCGGCAGCACCCGCCATCCGCAGCGCACAGGAGCCCCAGAATAACCAGAACGCAAACCGCAGCGGCAGCCGCCGCAACGACCGCAGCGACCGGGGTGAACAGCGCAATGCCCGCCCCGCTGCCCAGAATAATAACGCCCGCCCTGCCCGCAACGAGCGCGGCAATGCCGGGAATCAGAGCCGCACCGGCAGCGCACCCCGCGCTCCCAAGGCCGAGCCTGCCCGCCGCGGCCGCAATGCTGCCGCCCGGGACGAGGACCCGGGGCTGGTGCTCATCAGCCGCCGCCCGCCCCAGCAGAAGTACACCAGCTTTGAGGAGTATATGGACGCCCACGGCGGTGCCACTGCACCCATTGAGGATCACAGCGAAGAAGTATGAGCCGGAACGAAGCCTTTGCCCCGTGGCAGTGCCCCCTGTGCGGCGGCGCGCTGCAAGGGGAGAATGACCTGAAATGTGAAAAAGGCCACTGTTTTGACCGCGCCCGGGAGGGCTACTGGCATCTTTTGCCGGTGCAGAGTATGCGAACCAAAGCCCCCGGGGACAGCAAGGAGATGGTAGCTGCCCGCCGCGCCTTCCTGAACGCCGGATATTACGGCATTTTCGGGCAGGCGCTGGGGGAGTTGTGCCTTACCCACGGCGTGCCCGCCGCGAAGGACGCCCCGCTGCATCTGCTGGACGCAGGCTGCGGCGAGGGCTGGTACGACCGCTGCATCGCGCAGCAGTTCGCGGCGGCAGAAAAGCCGTTGCAGCTGGCCGGGTTCGATATCGCAAAGCCCGCGGTGCGGTTGGCGGCAAAGGCGCTGCCCGCCGCGCAGTATGCGGTGGCGTCCAGCTTCAGCCAGCCGGTGCGCACCGGCTGGGCAGACGTGCTGCTGAACTGCTTTTCGCCCTTTGCACAGGAGGAGTTCAGCCGGGTGCTGCGCCCGGGCGGGCACATGATTTACGTTGTGCCGGGGGCAGAGCATCTGTACCAGATGAAGGCTGTGCTCTACGAAAAGCCCTACAAGAACCCGGTGCAGCAGGTGGAGTACCCGGGCTTCCGCGCCATTGATGAGCGTGAGGTGCAGGGAACCATCACCGTGCCCGCCGCCCAGCTGGAAGCCCTGTTTGCCATGACCCCCTACTACTGGAAAACGCCCCGCGACGGTGCCGCCCGCCTTGCGGCTCTGCCGCAGCTCACCACAACCATCGCCTTCCGCTTTCTGGTGTTTGAAAAGCTGTAATAAGATAAAAAGGACTGCCGTGCAGAGTGCATGGCAGTCCTTTTTTGTACCCATTCTCATGCTTGTTGATTTTCACAAGAACTGACATACTAATATATCAATTTCACACAAAAACAACAAAATCTATTTACAAGCTCGTTATATTGTGGTACGATTTGTGCAGATTTCGATGGCATGATACAACTGGAATGTCTATCGGGCCCGGCAGCAGGGCGTTTGCTGCACAGCTTTGGGCGGCTTTGCTCTGCACAAATGAGCCGTCTGCATTTAAAAGGAGAAATGATGATGAACAGAAGAGACTTTATGAAGCTTTCTGCCGCTTCTGCTGTGACCATGGGCGCAGTGGCTGGCATGGCGCCCGCATCCTTTGCTGAAAACGCTGGCGTGCACACCGATGCTGAGGTGCAGGCCATGGTGGCAGAGGAACTCCGTCTCTCCCGCGAGGTGGCCTTTTATCCGGCTGCTTTCCGGGGCGATTTTGACAAGTTCTATGTGCTGTTCCACAAGCTGTCCCGTGCTCAGTACGAGAAGGTGGACGGTGCACCTGTGCCCGGTATCAACGCCTCCCACTACGATATGTGTGTTGCTCTGACCAATGCCCGCAAGGCGCTGCGCCAGATCAAGGACCCCAAGAGCACCGTTTGGGAAATTTGGGGAGATCAGATGGCCGTGGAATCTCCGCTGCCCACCAACTGGGAAAATTGCTACGATAACGAGGGCTTCCGTCCCTTCCTGAACCCGTACTTGCTGCGAGATCAGGGCAAGGTGAAGGGCAACGTGATCATTATTGCAGGCGGCGGCAGCACCCACCGCAACAACGTGGTGGAAGGCTACCCGGTGGCCGAGTTCTTCAACAAGAACGGCTACAACGCCTTTGTGCTGCAGCGCCGCGTCAACCCTTATGCCGCTGTGGATCAGCAGCTGGATCTGGCCCGTGCTATCCGCTACATCCGCCACAACGCCTCTGAAAAACACATCGGCAAGACCGATATCATGATCGCTGTGGGCTTCTCTGCTGGCGGCATGAATGTGATGCAGGTGGTGGCCGACCAGTTCGGCACTACGAATACCCCGGATAAGGTCTACCCCAGCTACGTCTGCGATGCTGTGGACCATGAGAGCGCTGACCTGAATGTGGCGATTCCCATCTACGGACTGTTCGTCACTGGTCTGAACTTCACGAAGAACCCCAACCTGCCTCCGGTCTTTGGTGTTGTGGGTCAGAAAGATGGCCTGAGTGCGATGATGCTGCCCTCTCTGCCGGAGTGCGCAAATATCTTCACGGACTTCAGCTTCTATCTGGCACCTGATGCGCCCCACGGTGTGGGTCTGGGCACTGGTACCAAGGGCTATGTGGACTACTACACCCAGATCGCCCAGTGGCCGGATATGGCTGTCAACTTCATCGAGAGCCGTCTGGGGCTGATGGAAAAGAAGATCGACATGGACTCCGTGGGCTTTGCATGGTAAGCTGCCCCGACAGGAGTACCTGAAAAACAACGACCCGCCGCATCTCTTTCAGTGCGGCGGGTCGTTGTTTGTAAAAATGTTATGTATGATACTCCATCCATTTGCCCTTCCACGCATACAGGATCATGAGCAATGCGCCCAGACCCCAGCTGACGGGGTAGAGGATGAACACGCCCTCGATGCCGGAGAAGAAGGGGAGCAAAAACTGGATCCACACCACACGGAACAGGCACAGCGAGACCAGCAGCACCACCATGGGTGGGATGCTGGCACCCGTGCCGCGCACGGCACCGGCAAGGCCGTGCAGGATGCTGAGCAGGAAGTAGAACGGACAGAACCACCGCATGGCCAGCTTGCCGTAGGTGACCACGGCCTCGTCGGCGGTGAACAGGTGCAGAATGGCGTCCTGTCCGGCCAATAGCGCCGCGCCGGTGCAAAGGGTGTAGATGACCCCAATAGCAAGGGTGACCCACACCGAGCGCTTTACCCGGTCCAGACGCCCCGCGCCGTAGTTCTGCCCCACAAAGGTGGTAGCTGCCATGCTGATGCTGCTCACCGGCAGGATGTTGAAGCCATCGATCTTCATGTAGGCTGCAAAGCCCGCCATGGCGGCGGCGCCGTAGCTGTTCACGCTGGCCTGCACCAGCACGTTGGAAAAGGAGATGACCATATTCTGGATGCCGGTGGGCAGGCCCACCCGGATGATGCGGCCTGCCATTTTGCGGTGCAGCCGGATGGCGGAAAGCTTCACCCGGCAGGCGTCCTCGCTTTTCATCAAAAAGCGCAGGCTCAGCACGCAGGACACCAGCTGGCTTAAGTCGGTAGCGATGGCAGCGCCCGCCACCCCCATCCGCAGCCCCACGATGAACACAAAGTCCAGCACGATGTTGGTCACCGACGCCCATGCCAGATACACCAGCGAGCGGCGGGAGTTGCCGGCGGCGTTCAGGATGCCGGCGGTCATGTTATACACCACGCTGAACAGCACCCCGCCAAAGTAGATGCGGATATAGGTCACAGCGTCGGCCAGCACCTCGGCGGGGGTGTTCATGGCCACCAGCAAAGCGCGCCCGCAGGCAACGCCGCCCACCGTCAGCAAAAGCCCCATGACCACCGCAATGGCAAGGGAGGTGTGCACCGCCTCGCGGGTCTCCTTGTGGTCGCCCGCGCCCAGATACTGCGACACCACCACGCCCGCGCCCACGGCAAGCCCCTGACTGAAGCCGATGAGTAGGTAGATGGGCGACCCGCTGGAGCCCACGGCGGCAAGGGCATTGCTGCCCACAAAATTGCCCACGATGATGCTGTCGGCGGTGTTGTACATCTGCTGCAGCAGGTTGCCGAAGATCAGCGGCAGGGCAAACAGCAGCAGGCTTTTTACAATGCTGCCCTCGGTCATAAGGGTAGCGGTATTCCGTGTTTTTACGGCGGCCATGGGGTTCCTCCTCTCAGCGCAAAAAATCGCTTGTACCCCTTAGCATAGCACAAACCCCGCCCCGGGACAAGGGGCAGGGCTGACGATTTTAAATCGTCTCACCCGCAGACAACAGCGGCGGCGCGGAGCTGCCGTGCAGCTTGCGGGCAAGATAGTTCTGTGTGATGCGTACCACCGTACCGGACAGCGCAATTACGCCGATGAGGTTCGGCAGCATCATCAGGCCGTTGAAGGTGTCGGAAAGCGTCCACGCAAGGTCCAGCCGCATCACCGCGCCTACCGGCATCAGCGCTACGAACAGCACCCGGTAAAATGCCCCTGCCCCTGCGCCGAAGAGATACTCCACGGCTTTGCAGCCGTAGCAGCTCCAGCCAAGAGTGGTGGAGTAGGCGAACAGCAGGATGCACACTGCAATCAGCTTTGACCCCAGCGTGCCGAACACGGCATCAAAGGCCTGCCCCACCAGTGCACTGCCCGCCGCCCCGGCGGCAATGCGCCCGGTGTCCGGCTCCACAAAGCCGGAGGTCAGCACCACCAGCGCCGTCAGGGTGCACACCACCATGGTGTCCGCAAACACCTCAAAAATGCCCCACATGCCCTGCTGCACCGGCTCCTTTACGTTGGAAGCCGCGTGCACCATCACCGAGGAGCCAAGCCCGGCCTCGTTGGAAAAAGCACCCCGCTTAAAGCCCCATGTGACCGCCTGGGACAGCCCGTAGCCTACGATGCCCCCACCGGCGGCGCGCAGCCCGAACGCACCCTTTACGATGGCGGCAAGCGCCGCCGGGACGGCAGTGATGTGCACCCCCACCACGGTGAGCGCACCCACGATGTACAGCAGTGCCATGGCGGGGACAAGCCTTTCCGCCACCGCAGCCACACGCTTCAGCCCGCCCAGCAAGATCACCGCCGACACTGCCGCCAGTACCGCGCCGGTGACGGCCTCCGGCACGCCGAAGGCCGCCTGCAGATTGCCCGCGATGGAATTGAGCTGGCTCAGGTTGCCGATGCCAAAGCTTGCCAGCGCACAGAACGCGGCAAACAGCACCGCCAGCACCCGCCCCGGTTTGCCGCCAAGGCCGTCCCGCAGGTAGTACATCGGCCCGCCGCGCCAGCCGCCCGCCGGGTCTTTGCGGCGGTAGTAGATGCCCAGCACGTTCTCGGCGTAGCTGGTCATCATGCCCAGCAGCGCCATGACCCACATCCAGAACACCGCCCCCGCCCCGCCGGAAAGGATGGCGGTGGCCACCCCCACAAGGTTGCCGGTGCCGATGGTGGACGCCAGCGCGGTGCACAGGCTCTGGAACTGGCTGATGGCCTGTTCCTCACGGGCGGTATGGGCGGTGACGCTCCGGTCGGTCAGGATGGCACCGAGGGTGTGCCGCATCCAGTAGCCCCACCGCCGCAGCTGGAAGCCTCCGGTGCGCACCGTCAGCAGCAGCCCGGTGCCGAAGAGCAGCCCCAGCCCCACCGGCCCCCACACGATGCCGTTCACGGCCTCGACTCCCTGCATGAACCGCTCTGGCATCCCATCCCCCCTTTTTACCGTATCCTATGCAGCAGCCTTACTCCTCATGCGGTGCGGAGGGCTTTTCGGGGTCGGGGACGGGAAGGGGTTCCAGCGTCAGCCAGAAATCCTCCTGCTCCTCGCGGTCTTTTTCGTTGGGTTTTTCCGTTTTATCCATACTGCATCCCTGCCTTTCTGCATAAAGGGTCGCCCGTTGGGCTATGCTTTATGCACAAAAAGGAGGCAGAGCCATGAAACACGCAAAACGCAGCGGCTGGCGTCCCTTCTGGGCGGCGCTGTGCGCCGCCCTGCTGGTGTTGCTGCCGCTGGTGGGCGGCACAGTGCTGCTCAGCCGCGCCCAGCTGCGCAGCAGCCTGCGGCAGGCTGCAAAAAGCCAGAGCGGGGTGCCCATCCGCCTGCCCAAAGCCGCCGACCGGTGCACCGTGCTGCTGTGCGTGGCAGACGAGACCCCGGGCTTTGTGCTGGCTTACCTGAACGCCGGACAGAACTGCATCCATCTGCTGGCGGTGCCCGCCGCGCTGGAAGTGCCCTTCGGGGGCAAAAATGTCCCCCTTGCGGATTGTTACGCCGCCGCAGGCCCCGCCCGCTGCCGGGAGGCGCTGGGCGAGGTGTTTGCCCTGCCGGAGGATACCGATTATCTTGCCATCGCCCCGGCGGTGCTGACAAAGCTTGCGGCGCGGTACGGCGCAGTGCGGGTGGGTTTTACCGGGGCCCTCACCCCGGAGCAGCTGACGCGGTACGGCAAGGGCACCGGGGTGCAGGGCATCTCCGCCGCCGATGCCCACAGCTTTTTAGCGGCGCTGGATGCCGACACTGCTCTTTCGCCCCGGCGCAGCGCCGCCGCCCGGGCGGCGGTATGGGATGCGTTTTTCCGGCAGGCGCTGGAGCTGCTGCCCACCACCCTGCCGCAGGGTCTGCGAGAGGTGAGCAGCAGTCTGCTGACCAGCCTGACCGCCGTAGACCTTGCTACACTGGAACGCACGCTGGAATTTTTAGCCACCAGCGCCGAGCCGGTGGATATCACCGCTGACGCCCTGCCCGGGGACTGGGCAGGCGGGCACTATACGGTGTCTGATGCCTCCCGGGCGGCGGTGCAGAGCTTTTTCAACCTCTCCCCGGCGGCGGCGCAGTCCGCATCCGGCAGCGAGCCGTAACCCAGCACCAGCGTCCCGGCGGCAGAATGCGCCGTGCCGGTCAGGTCGTAGTCGCTCAGCAGGGAACAGCGCACCCCATACTGCCGGGCAGCTGCCCGCAGGGCGGCGTCCGGCGGCGGGTCTTTCAGCTGCGCCAGCAGGTGCAGACCGGTGTGCAGCCCCGCAAGGGTCAGCTCCTCCGGCGCAAAGGAGGTGCGCAGTGCAGCTACCAGCGCATCCCGGCGGGCTTTGTAGGCGGTGCGCTCCCGCGCTAAGTGCCGGGTGAAATACCCCCCGGTGATAAAGCGTGCCAGCGTCTGCTGCTCAAACCGCCCCACCGTGCCGGAGTACAGCCGGTACTTGGCCTGCCATGCGCCCAGCAGCTGCCGGGGCAGTACCATGTAGGCGATACGGATGCCCGGGGCAAGGCTGCGGGAGCAGGTGGACAGGTACACCACCGGGCCGTCTGCGCCCGCCATGCCCTGCAAACTGGGCAGCGGGCGGGTGTCAAAACGGAACTCGGAGTCGTAGTCGTCCTCAATGATGTATCGCCGTCCCGGGGCGCGGGCCGCCCAGTGCAGCAGCTCGGCCCGGCGTCCGGCGGGCATGGTGACCCCGGTGGGGAACTGGTGGCTGGGGGTGACGTAGCACACCGCCGCATCGCTGGCAGAAAGAGCCGTCAGCGACAGGCCGTCCGCGTCCACCGGCAGGCAGCGGCAGGATACGCCGTTGTTTTCCAGCACCTGCCGGGCGCGGGGGTAGCCGGGGGTCTCCACGGCGGCAGGGCCGGGCAGCAGCGGTGCCAGCAGCCCCAGAAGATATTCCAGCCCTGCGCCCACCACCAGCTGTTCCGGGTCGCACTGCACGCCCCGGTACTCGGCCAGATACCCTGCCAGTGCCTGCCGCAGGGTGGCATCGCCCTGGGCATCCCCGGGGGTGAGCAGCTCCGGCGCAGAGTAGAGCAGTTCCTTTTGCAGTCGCGCCCATGTGCGGAAGGGGAACAGCCCCGGGTCCACGCCCCGGGTGGATAAATCGAACTGTACCGGCGGGGCGGTGTCGGCGGGGTGCTCTGCCGGCGGCGTGGGATGGGCGGCGGGCGGCTGCACCCCCTGCGGCAGGGCAAGATACTCCTGCACCGTGAAGCCGCTGCGCTCCCGGGCGGTCAGGTAGCCCTCGGCTGCCAGCATCTGGTAGGCGGTGTCCACCGTGTTCACCGAGACCGACAGCTCTGCCGCCAGCCGCCGCTTGCCGGGCATCCGGGTGCCCGCCGTCAGGGTGCCCGCCCGCATCTCGGCGGCAAGGCTGCGGTAGAGCTGCTCGTACAGCGGCACCGCCGAAGCCGGGTCCAGTGCCGTGGTCAGATGTACCATAGAATGTCCCTCCTGTCTGGGCATTGCGTCAAACTGACCCCATAAAAAAACTTTATTCTGGGTATTTTCATGGGGTCAGTTTTGCGTATAATAGGAGCATACCCGCCGGACACCCAAATGTCAAGTGGTTTTGTGGGGTTATCGGCGCGATTGGAGGGAAAGTATCATGTCTACTACTGCAATGTGGCTGCTGCTGGCAGTCGTCGTTATCCTGATCCTGTTTTTCAGTGTGCTGTACAAGCGCCGCTTTACGGTGCACGAGCTGGCGCTTACCGGCGTGATGGCTGCGCTGAGCCTTGTGGCCTACCTGTTCTTCCGCATCCCGTTCTACGGCGGTTCTTCGTTCCATCTGGGCAACACCTTTACCGCCCTGACGGCGCTGCTGCTGGACGGCGTGTCCGGCGGCTTGGCGGGTGCCATCGGTCTGGCGCTGGCGGATATCCTTGCCGGTGACCCGGGCTACGCTATTACCACCTTCGTACTCAAGTTCATCATCGGCATCACCTGCGGTGCCGTGGCACATAAGGTGTTCAAGCTGCGGGATCAGGATCGTCACAGCGCCGGATATCTGGTCAAGGTGATCGTCTCTGCGGGTTCCGGTCTGCTGCTGAACGTGTTCACCGACCCCTTCCTTGGCTACTTCCGCAACGTGTACATCTTTGGGCAGGAGTACACCGTGGCACAGGCGCTGACCAAGATCGCCGGCGGCGTCACTTTTGTGAACAGTGTGGCTTCCACTGCCTGCGCCGTGGTGCTGTATCTGGCACTGCGCCCCGCACTGGAGCGTGCAAAGCTGCTTTCCAAGGGCGAGAACAAAACTGCCTGATTTAGAGAATAAAAGGGACGAGGGAAAGCCCGCGGGCTTTCCCTCGTCCCTTTTCTGTTACCGTTTTCGGCTGCAAAGGTGCTTTGCGGCGTCCCGCCCGGCGGCAAGGCCGCTGCCGAACGCCCAGTGCAGGTTGAAGCCGCCGCAGCTTCCGGCGCAGTCCAGCGTTTCCCCCACGAAGTACAGCCCCGGACAGCCCTTGAACTGGAAGGTCGGTTCCACCTCGGTCAGGGCAAGTCCGCCGCCGGTGGTCTGCGCCTGCCGCCAGCCGCAGGGGGTAAGCTCTTCGAACCGCCAGTGCTTGGCGGTGTGGGCAAGCTTCTGCCAGCTGCCTGCGGGCAGGGCGTGGGGGGCAGTATCCGGCAGGGCGGCGGCAGCCCAGAGGGCGCGGCCAAGCTTGCCGTGCAAAAGCCCCAGCCAGAACGCCGCCGCCGTGTCCTCGGCTAAAAGCGGCGTCCGCGCCGCAAACAGGGCGGCAAGCGCTGTCTCCGGCACAGCGGGGAAGAGATCAAGCTCCACCGCCGGGTGCTTCGGGCTGCGCCCGGGGGCAAGCAGGCCGGACAGCTGCATGATGCAGATGCCGGAAAGCCCGTAGTCGGTAAACTGCACCTCGCCAATCTCTTCTGCCAGCACCCGGTCACCGTCCAGCAGACGGGCAGCGGCCTTGGCGCGGATGCCCGCAAGGCTTTTGTTCGGCCTTACACATTGCAGGGCGGTCAGGCAGGGGTAAAGCGGGCGCATCTGCCCGCCGCAGGCGGCGGCAAAGCGGGTGCCGAAGCCGTCCGTGCCGAACTGCGGCCCGGCAGCGCCGCCCATGGCGCAGATGACGGCATCTGCCCGCAGGTTTTCGGTGCCGCCCTCGGCGGTGGTAAACTGCACGGCGTAGCCGCCCTTGCTCTGCCGCAGGGTGCTTACCGTGCAGCCGGTGCGCAGCTGTACCTTGTGCCGCTGCAAATGCAGCTCCAGCAGCGCCAGCACGTCTGCCGCCTGATTAGAATAAGGATACACCCGCCCGGCTTCATCGGTGCGGGTATACAGCCCCAGCTGCTCAAACCACGCCAGCGGCGCGGCGGCATCCACCGCCGCCAGCAGGGGCCGCAGCGCGGCGGGGTCGGCGGTGAAGTATTTTTCCGGCGCAATGGCGGTGTTGTCCAGATTGCAGCGGCCGTTGCCGGTAGCCAGCAGCTTTTTGCCCACCTTGGGGTTGCGCTCCAGCACCGTGACGCGGGCAGCGGGCGCGGCCTGTGCAGCCGCCAGCGCAGCGGCCAGTCCGGCGGCACCGCCGCCCAGAATAAGGATGTGTGCCATGCGGACACCTGCTTTCTTTGGGTTTATTCCTATTTATTGTAGCAGAACCCCGCCCGGAACGCAATGCGGCGGGCAAAGCAAAAAATGCGCTGCCGGTATAATTTGCCGCCGCTGACAGATACTACATACAAAGGAAACCGCAAGGAGGGCAAAATAATGAAAGCAACCGGTATCGTGCGCCGCATCGACGAGCTTGGCAGGGTGGTGATCCCCAAGGAGATCCGCCGCACCCAGCGCATCCGGCGGGGCGACCCGCTGGAGATCTTTACCACCGGCGACGGGGAAGTGATCTTTAAAAAGTACTCGCCCATGGGCGAGGTGAACACCCTTGCCGCCCAGCTGGCAGAGGTGCTCAGCCGCCAGTTTGCGCTGACCGCCTTTGTGTGCGACAGGGACCGCATTCTGGCGGTCAGCGGCAGCGGGCGGCGGGAGCTGACCGACCGCAGCATCAGCCAGCCGCTGGAAAAGCTGATGGAAGCCCGCAAGCCCTACCAGAGCCCGGGCAACCCGGAAAAGACCCTGCTGCCCTGCGAGGGCGCACCCCGGGTGCTGCTATGCGCCGCGCCGGTGCTGGCGGGCGGGGACGTGACCGGCGCGGTGGGTCTGCTGACCGAGGATCGCACCGCCTGCCCGGAGGACGCCCAGTGCAAGGCGGTGGCAGTGGCAGCGGCCTTTCTGGCAAAGCAGATGGAGGAATAAGGCGGGACGATCTGGAATGCGCGCCGCGCTGCTTTGCGCATAAAAAGCGGAAAGAATATTTTTATTGGTAGTTCCGAAACGCCTGCGGGCGTTTCGGAACTACTTTTTCACGGGGACATTCCCCCTTTATGACAGAATTATGAATCTTTATAAACATTTTTGCAAAGGGCTTGACAGCAAGGCAAAAACGGTTATAATGGTCTTAGCACTCAGGAACAAGGAGTGCTAAACAAACAAAAGCGATACAAAAAGGAGGCAGGCGCTATGACGATGGATGCACGCAAGCAACGGGTCTTGCAGGCGATCGTGGCGCTGTATGGCCTTGAGGGCGAGCCGGTGGGCAGCAGCGTGCTGGCAAACTACTTTGATATGGCAGTGTCCAGCGCAACGCTGCGCAACGAGATGGCGGCGCTGACAAAGCTGGGCCTGCTGGAGCAGCCCCACACCAGCGCAGGGCGTGTGCCCAGCGCCAAGGGCTACCGGTATTATCTGGATAATCTGCTGACCGATGATCAGCCGCTGGACCGCGTTACCCGCGCCCGGGTGGATGCGGTGTTCGCCAGCCTTGACCACGAGCCGGAAAAGCTGGCACAGGGCGCTGCCAAGGCGCTGGCCGCCATCAGCGGCTGCACCGCCGCCGTCAGCACCCCCTGCGCCGAGGATCTGTGCATCGCCCATTACGAGGTGGTGCAGGTGGGCCGCAGCGCAGCCGCTGTGCTGGCTGTGACCACCGCCGGTTACGTCCGCACCCGGGTGGCGCGGGTACGCACCGGGCTTTCCCGGGAAAACGCAGCCGCCCTTGCGGCGCTGCTCAACCGCAACCTTACCTTTGTGGCGCCGGTGGATCTTTCCACCCGGATGCTCAGCGAGCTGTGCAGCCAGATCGCACCGGAGCTTGTGCCGGTGGTCAGCGCCGCAGCCGCAATTTTGCAGGACAGCGTAAAGCCCCATGTATTTCTGGGCGGCGAGCAGTACCTGCTGGACTGGCCGCAGCTGGACGGCCGGGTGGGTGATATCCTTACCCTGCTGAACGACGAGGAACAGGCCGCAAGCCTGATCGCACCCCCGGAAAACCGCAGCGAAAGCGTGCTGCTGGGCGAGGATCTGGAACCGCAGATCCCCGGACTGTGCATCGTGAGCGACCGGTATCTGGTAGGCGGCGGGCTGTGGGGCTCCATTGCCCTGATCGGCCCCACCCGGATGCCCTTCCAGAAGCTGATGCCCCTGCTGCACGAGTTTGCAGACCAGCTGGGCGAGGGCATGAGCGGCAAACGAAAAGACACCCCGCAGGCTGCCGTACCACGGCGGACTGTGATCTATAAGGAGGATCTGGAATGAGCGAAGAAGCAAAGAACACGGTGCCCGAGACCGAGCAGCCGGAGACTGCCCCCGAGGAAAAGACCGCTGCCGCAGCGCCCGAACAGGCTGCTGCCGAAGCTGCAACTGAAGAGGACAAGAAGAAGGACGGCGGCTGGTTCAACAAGAAGGCCCGGGAGATGGAAGCCGTTAAGGCAAAGCTGGATGCAGCGGAAAAGAACGCTGCACAGGCCAAGGATCAGCTGCTGCGCATGGCTGCCGAGTACGACAACTACCGCAAGCGCTCCACCCGCGAGGCCGACCAGAAGTTTGGCGACGGTGTTTCCCATGCAGTGGAAAAGATCATCCCCATTCTGGATACGCTGGATATGGCAGCCAACGCCCCCACCACCGATGAGAATTACAAAAAGGGCGTGGTCATGACGCTGGATAAGGCGGCAAAGGCACTGGAAGCCCTCCATGTGGAGGAGATCGAGGTGCTGGGCAAGCCCTTTGACCCCAACTTTATGAATGCTGTGCAGCAGATCCCCGCCCCGGACGGGCAGGAAAGCGGCACGGTGGTCACCGTTTTCCAGAAGGGTTACAAGCTGGGTGACAAGATCATCCGCCATGCAACCGTTGTGGTGGCCGAATAAACAAGCCGAACCTCCCGCAAGGGAGTTTGCAATAACATCCGCTTGACATCATCATAAGCATCATATAAACAAGATTTGTTCTTTCGAGAGGAGACTTCATTATGAGTAAGATTATTGGTATCGACCTTGGTACTACCAACAGCTGCGTAGCTGTTATGGAGGGCGGCGAGCCCGTTGTCATCGCCAACTCTGAGGGTGCCCGCACCACCCCGTCCGTTGTCGGCTTTACCAAGACCGGCGACCGTCTGGTAGGTCAGGTTGCAAAGCGTCAGGCTATCACCAACCCCGACAACACCGTTTCTTCCATCAAGCGTCAGATGGGCACCGACCACAAGGTGACCCTGAACGGCAAGGAGTACACTCCCCAGCAGGTCAGCGCTATGATCCTGCAGAAGCTGAAGGCTGATGCCGAGGCTTATCTGGGCGAGACCGTTACCGAGGCTGTCATCACTGTGCCTGCCTACTTCAACGACAGCCAGCGTCAGGCAACCAAGGACGCAGGCACCATTGCCGGCCTGAACGTCCGCCGTATCATCAACGAGCCCACCGCAGCTGCTCTGGCTTACGGTGTGGATAAGGAAGATGACCAGAAGATCATGGTCTATGATCTGGGCGGCGGCACCTTCGATGTGTCCATCATCGAGATGGGCGACGGCGTTACCGAGGTTCTGGCCACCAACGGCGATACCCATCTGGGCGGCGATGACTTCGACCAGCGCATCATTGATTGGATGGCAGACGCCTTCCAGACCGAGAACGGCATCGACCTGCGCAAGGACAAGATGGCTGCACAGCGCTTGAAGGAAGCTGCAGAGAAGGCTAAGATCGAGCTGTCCAGCGCAATGAGCAGCCAGATCAACCTGCCCTTCATCACCGCCGATGCTACCGGCCCCAAGCACCTGGATATGACCCTGACCCGCGCAAAGTTCAACGAGCTGACCGCTGATCTGGTGGATCGTACCATGACCCCCGTGCGCAAGGCTCTGCAGGATGCAGGTCTGCGCGCTTCCGATCTGAAGAAGGTCCTGATGGTCGGTGGTTCCACCCGTATCCCCGCCGTCTACGACGCCGTGAAGAAGGAACTGAACTGCGAGCCCTTCAAGGGCATCAACCCCGATGAGTGCGTGGCTGTCGGTGCTGCGATTCAGGGCGGCGTCCTGCAGGGCGACGTCAAGGGCCTGCTGCTGCTGGATGTCACCCCGCTGAGCCTCGGCATTGAGACTCTGGGCGGCGTGTGCACCAAGATCATCGACCGCAACACCACCATCCCCACCCACAAGAGCCAGGTGTTCTCCACCGCAGCCGACAACCAGCCCTCTGTTGAGGTCAACGTGCTGCAGGGCGAGCGTGAGTTTGCCCGCGACAACAAGAGTCTGGGTGTGTTCCATCTGGATGGCATTGCTCCGGCTCCCCGTGGCGTGCCTCAGATCGAAGTTACCTTCGATATCGATGCCAACGGCATCGTGAAGGTCAGCGCTAAGGACCTGGGCACCGGCAAGGAGCAGAACATCACCATCACCGCTTCCACCAATATGTCCAAGGAGGACATCGACAAGGCTGTGAAGGAAGCTGAGCAGTTTGCTGCCGACGATAAGAAGAAGCGTGAAGAGGTCGATATCCGCAATGGTGCCGACCAGATGGTGTTCCAGACCGAGAAGATGCTGAAGGAGAACGGCGACAAGCTGCCCGCAGACGTGAAGAGCGATGCCGAGGCAAAGCTTGCTGACCTGAAGACCGCTGTCCAGTCCGGCAACGTGGACGACATCAAGGCAAAGCAGGAAGCCCTGAGCCAGGTGTTCGAGAAGATGTATCAGGCAGCCGCTGCCGCACAGCAGGCCGCCGGTGCACAGCCCGGTGCTGACGCAGGCGCAACCAACGAAAAGCCCAACGATGACGGCGTTGTGGATGCCGACTTCAAGGAAGTCTAAGTCTGAAACAAAGCGCTGTGTCCGGCCAAACCGGCGGGCACACGCGCAATAGAGCAAAAGCCGCTCCGGTTTAGGCCGGGGCGGCTCTTGCTGGTTTATAAGTAAAAGAGTTCTCGCTGCCGCAAAAGCCTTCCCCCGGACGGGGGAAGGTGGCATGACGGATGAGGGCGCAGACAACAACTGCGAAAGACCAAAGCGGGAGCTTTTGAACAGGAGGAACCGACCGGGGCGTTACCCGGAGAGGGCGTTCCCGGAGAGGTGAGTGGATATGGCACAGGAAAAGCGTGATTATTACGAAGTGCTGGGGGTATCCAAGGGCGCAAGCGATGCCGAGATCAAAAAGGCATACCGCAAGCTTGCCATGAAGTACCACCCGGACTATAACCCCGGCGATAAGGACGCCGAGGCAAAGTTCAAGGAGATCAACGAGGCAAACGAGGTGCTTTCGGACCCGAAAAAGCGCCAGCTGTACGACCAGTACGGCTTTGCCGGTGTTGACCCCACTTATGCAGCACAGAACGGCGGCGGCCCCGGCGGTTTCAGCGGTTTTGGCGGCGACGGCGTGGATCTGGGCGACATCTTTGGCGATATCTTCGGCGGCGGCTTTGGCGGCTTCGGCGGCTCGTCCCGTCAGGCAAACAACCCCAACGCCCCCCGCAAGGGTCAGGACATCCGGGTGCGCATCACCCTGAGCTTTGACGAGGCTGTGCACGGCTGCAAGAAGAACATTACCATCACACGTCAGCAGGAGTGTACTGAGTGCCACGGCTCCGGCTGCGCCGCCGGCAGCAGCCCCGAGACCTGCCCGGACTGCGGCGGACGCGGCTTTGTCATCCGCCAGCAGCGCACCCCCTTTGGCGTGATGCAGACCCAGCAGCCCTGCTCCCGCTGCGGCGGCAAGGGCA
>OGNV01000905.1_pt1 | contig 22384 bp, 40 predicted proteins | sample 1573561 | NCBI WGS metagenome assembly OGNV01 (sample SAMEA2581892, study PRJEB24529) | metagenome | biome: Human gut stool | place: China | collected 2011
CATAGAAATAAGTTTCTGGGTTAAGCTTAATGTAATCTCCTTGCTTCATCCAGAAATTATTGTTCTTTTGGTAAGGAGAATACACCCCATTTAATTCTCTTTTAAACTTGATATACTCAGGCTTAAGGAATAATACAGTAGCTAAACCATCAAGCTTATCATTGGGAACTCCCTCTACGGATATTGCTCCACTTACCAGAAGTTGAACAATCATCTTGTTAACCAGGCCATCTATACCGGCAGTATATCTGGTCCATTTCTTGGTTGCTGTTTTAAGATGGTCCCTCATCTTAGCAGCTTCGGCATCTGTATTATTTGGGAAAGTTACTGTATGACAGGTGTTAGCTAACTTAAACATATCCTGTAATGCAATGCCCATATCGGGATTTACTTTATATAAATCTCGGATTAATGGGATTACATCAACACGAAAAGAGGGTTCAACTAATTTAGTTAACCCTTTTAATGATGTAATTAAGTTATCGCTATCATCGTCAACTGAAACCCTACCAGGTGAGATTGGTGTAGCAGGCTTTTCCTCTTTATTAGAGGATGTACTACTCTGAGGTGGGTCCTTCTTACGGCCCCAACCCCAATTAAAATTGAAGTACTTTTTCATCTTGGTTGTACGATTACGTTAGTTTTTCCTTTCCTTATGTGATTACATATTGCTTTTCCAAAGATATCATCGTCTGCATATACGTCTCCTTCAAGGTCTACATCTACGGTAGAATTATTAGCCCTATGTTTACCCATTGCAACAGGTCTACCTAAACCATCATAGATGAAAGTATAAGCTTCTTGAACAAAGAATGGGTCCTTGATGATTACTTCATCATTTCTGATATCCTCTTCCAAATTTTCTATTATCACTGAACGATTCTTTTGTGTGGTTAACCAACCTGGAGATTTATCCATTTCAGGTCTACTCTTACCTTTTTTCTTGAGCATTTTTTGGTAGTAGTATAGTTTGGGATAACCTTCATCTTGAAGTTTAGATGTTACTGCTAAACCAACATCATTTGATTCCGGAGCAATGGTTGCTTGGTTAAATAACATACCGGTATCACCAAGTAATTTAGCATAAGCACCTACTGCCATTCTTCCCTTATATACTGCTTGTTCTTCTCCTGGCTTATCCATAACTGTAAATGATGAGTAGTCAGAAGACCTACCAGTTGCAACGTCAGCACCAATGAAATATTCCTTGTCTGGTTCTGGTTCACAGAATTGTCTGTATTGACCATTAAACCTTTTCTTAATAACCGGATAATCACTAAGGCAGTCTTCGATAGCCTTAATATCAGCTAAATCGAAGACTGTATTTCCAGATGATAAGAAGTCACCATCTATTTCTTGTGCTGTTCGTTTTGTACCCAGAGCAGATGACATTTGGTTATACCAATTAATATCTCGTTCTGGGTGCATCTGCCAGTATAATCGAATTGGATTGAAGGGGTTACCTCCAGCGATTGCATCTACCCAGGTTGAGTGATAGAAGTTACCAACCCCATAAGGAGTGGAATTAACGATGGCAGCTCCACCAGTGGAAAGAGTAGGGAAAGCAGCTGCCCAAATTTGAGCTGCCCATCTAACTACTGCTGCCTCGTCAATTACCAAAAGGGAAAGTGATTCCGAACGACCGGCTTCAGACGATGTCGGAATTGATTCTATGAAAGACCCATTATCAAATTCTATCATTGATGCAGAACCGTATTCACCAGCTCTACCGTTTATTATGGGAGTTTGAAGGTACCATGGAAGATTCTTATACATGAACTTAATCTTTTTAAGAACCTTCTTTGCCGTTGTATCTTTGATTGAGATAATGTTTATCTTCTTGTTGGGATGATACATTGCCAACCAAAGGCAGTACATAGAAATCAACTCTGTAATACCTGCTTGACGAAATTTCAAAATGATATTGAATCGTTGAGCAATAAAGTTATACAAAACAGACTTTTGAAATGGGTATAACTCGAATCTTACCTTACCCCTTACTGGGTGTATCACATTACAGAAAAGACTGAAATAAAAAACATCTACTGAAACTCGGGATAAGTTTGATAGCTCTTCCCGAGTTAAAGTAGTTCTAGTTTCTGAGATAGTCTTTGCCATACTTAAAAATTATATGTTATTTGAAATTCGATGTCAGTACCAATTCCCGATTTTATCTTCGGATAGTAAAAGGCATTGACTCCGAGTTTGTAATTAAATCTCTTAGTCTTGATTGAAAGACCAGCTCCTATATCGAAGAGATTATTGAAAGGTCTATACTTACTGTAAACATAAGGGTTAAGTGATAACCTTGCAACTTTCTTTCGAGTTAATTGACCTTCATACCAGTTATAGTTGTACTTATCCAGATTGATATTGAACAGTCTAGTTGAATAAGTTCCAGTCTGCTGATTGAGTAGACTTAAGTTCAACTGATTCTTCTTCAATACAATCTGAACCAGTGAATCTTGTTTACTGATAACTGGCTGTCTTAGCATGGAATCAGGAAAGAGAGTTGACTGCCTATTGTCGTAAACTAAGATTCTATCTGGTTCATTTCCTTCAGAGTACTTCTTCTCTGGTTTGAATGGTTTGTCTTTGTAAACTGTATCTGGGATTTCATTGACCGCTTGTTCCAGTGAATTAACTTCTCGAGAAAGTTTGTAATTCCTGAAGCAAAGGTAAATAGTAAATCCTAGAAGTACAATGAACAAGGCATTCTTTAAATTCTTCATGGTAATTTCGCTTTTAGTGAAACTCTGGTACTCACTCGTTTCCTTGTTTTCCCTTAACAATCCCTTTCTTACCTTCAGAGTTGATTTATAGGATTATAGCTTTCTTTACCAGAAAGCACTTTCCTAAAAAAGAAAAATTTAATAAAAAGAAAAAAGGGTTTTCAAACAGCTCAATTTAGCTCAGTTTTGATGAGTCTATTTTCTTGAGGCAATCCTTGAACCATAATCCTACCTCATAAACCGAGCCTTTGGCAATTGTGTACCTTGCCTTGTTAAGCCAGTAATGGTAATCCTTAAAATCACCTTCAAAGGTACCCAGAGTTTTGTGAAGGTAAATTTTGAATTTCTTCGGGAATCCCATGATTGCCTTGAAATCCTCAATCCCCAAAGGATAACCATCAGGTCTGAATTGCCTATCTGCAGGTCTAAGAGTTAAGGGAGGTTTATCATACTCCAATCGATACACTCCTGGTAGAGTACTCATTTTGGCAGTTTTGATTGGCCACTTCTTTTCATCTCTGAAATCTCTAACCCAGAGTCTATGTATCTTTGCAACAGTAAGGTTCTTCTTTTTAGGGAGTTTCCTGTAATCATACATTGCCAGAGTTTTACTCATAAACGGGATTTGATTAATATTGTTTTCTTGAGAGAATGTTAGTGGTTTTAGTAGATTTCTAGTAATTGTTGGAGTATTTACTTGGAATACTTCATTAAAAGCATTCAAGTATTTCTTACCGGTCTTTTTATGTACTCCAATGATAACTAAACGCTTCCTTGAAGTCTGAGAATTTCCATAGTCCGAAACTGACTTTTCGTGAAAAATTAATTTATAGTCCTTAAATGTTTCCTCAAAGAAATCTTTAGGAAGCAAAGATAGTAAACGAGGTAGATTTTCTATAAGAAATATCTTAGGTTTATACTCTAATATTGCAGCAATTACTAGATTTAAACTTCGGTTATCTTTGGGATTACCCAATTCTTTTACTTTAGATAACCTCATTACCGAAGATGCACCACAATCTGGGCTTGATATAATAATATCTACTTTATTATCGAATTCTTGTAAACAGAACCCCTTATAAAATGGTATATCACCAAAATTCAACTTCCATTGTTCTTCACCTGGAGTATGGAATACTCCTCTTATTTCTATATTCCCTAGCAAATTTTCCCTAAAAGGGAACAGGAGTGCACCCTGTCCAGCGCACACTCCCAATACCCTTAATTTTTTCATTTCTTGTAACTTCTCAATTTGATGTACTTAATCCATGCAAATGGTTTACGGTCTTCAAGGTAGTCCCAATCCTCATCATTGTTATGAGCTTCTTCTTCGAAACTTACATCATGATATCTCTCATTCTGTTTATCCCATTTAGCAAAGCATAGGATTATAAGATATTCTATACCGTACCAGATATAGAAGAATCCAAGACCCAGGATTATTATCCACCAGAGAGATAAGTTGAATAATCCACATAATACTAATCCCAGTGCTAACCCAATAACACTACACTCCATTTGTTGTACTTGATGAATACACTCATGATTTATATCATCCATCGAGTATTCATCTTCATCTTTCTTGAAGAAAGAGTTATACAATAGAGTAACGGCTGTATAAGTTGGGAACAAAAGTAGTTTTGCTACCCAGCTATTAAAATGACATCTTTTCATAATTTGTTTTTAAAGTTTTCGTAAGCATTTCTTAATTTTTGGTCGTAAGCATTTTGGGCATAACCAGGACCATTATACTTCTTTGCGAAGCCTGCCCAATCCTTTTCCTTGAGGTTCTTCAAACAACCAGAAGTATTCATGAAATAATACATCAGTTCTAGTTGTTTTTCATGAGATTCAGACATCTTATGAACAAAATCATAGACATCGCTACAGCTACAAAGTTTGTGATTGAAGCCCATGATTTGGAACATACCCCAACTTGCAGACTTTAATGCACATTCTTCATCAATTTCTTGGGCTAATTCGAGTCTTTTATACTCGTGTACACCACCAAGATACTTAGATTTATCCCATTTTGGATAAAATACCGTAGAAAATTTCTTACAAAGGTACCCCAAATCTCTTTCTGGGAACTTTTTATGAAATTCTTTGTACATAATGTGACCTTCAAAGAGAATTTGAGGTCTGCCATCAGCTAAAAATCCATCTCTACCAGCTGCTTCTACGATTTGAACAGCTTTTAAGAGAGCAGGTTCTAGACCTAAGCGATTAGCAAGGTCTTTAATCATCTCATTTGTTAATTTATCCATAACCTATCAGTTTTAATGGTTCAATTTTAGTAACGAAAGTATTGCTTATAACCCATTTTTAGGATGTTTCAAGGTTCTATTATCATATATAATTTATAAATAATGCAATATGGACAAGAAAAATCGATGCCACATATGTGGCAAACCCATTAATTTAGAGGATTATGAGCCTACTTATGAAATTCCGCTCTTGATGAAGTCTGACCAACTCTGTTTTCATTGTGCTTTTTGGCATAAACGAGTAGAATATGACAAGGAGTTATTAAAACAGAACAAAGTTGCTCTGATAACTCCGAAGTATGACCATTGGATAGTCAAGGTACCGGGTACTATTTTAACTATTCCTACTGGGTTTAGTGGTCTATATCATGCTATGTTAAACCCAACTATGACCTACGCTGCTATACTTGATGAAAAACATAAGAGCTTCTCTTTAGTACAGACTAATAACGCCAGTCATCAAGGAGATATACCGAAGCCTCTAAGAGGACTTTTTAAAATTAATGGTATATTTCTATCCCCTGAACAATTCAAAGAACTTCAGGACCGTAGAAACATTACCTATGAATTTATTAAAAATAAGATTGATAATGCAATAAATATAAGAAATTATTTATTATCTTTGCATAAAGAAAATTTCTAATTAATACAGATATGAAAAAAGAAAAGAAAGAAATCAAAAAGCTCAGGGAAGGTGATGAAGTTTTCTTCTTACTTGATGGGAGACAAATCATGGAGAAGGTAACGGTAGAATCTATCGATAAGAAAGGTGGGTATGCTACCTTGAGTAATCGGGTAAAGGTTGCAAGAACACTTGGACCAGATGATACTTATTCAAGGTTAGATGGAAAGGATGGTAAGGTTTTACCTTTAACTGAGGAAAATGAAAAGGGGTTCTTGGCTTATAAAGCCTATTTCTCCATTAAAAGAAATATGGAGTTCTTGGATAAAAAGATAAGAAGTATTGGAGAGGAAGAAGCTTTAGATGTAATGATAGATTTCGATAAGAAGCTCACTAAGATTATTAACAAGTATTTCAAGGAGGAACAATGACTACAGTAATCGTTATCATCTATTTGGTATGCTTACCATTTACCATGTTCTTTGTAAAAGCTTGCCTGGATTTTTTACCACAAACTCATAAACTCCATTCTCTGGTATTATTTATTTCGGTATGGCTAGTTCTTCCATTGTTCCCAATCTACTTATTCTATAAGTTTATAAGATATAAACTCTTGTAGGTAACATAAAATAAGGGGTATTATACCCCTTATTTTTTTAATATGCCGGAATAGTTGTATCACTACTCGGTAAAGCAAATTGAGTTCGATATACCCATCTAGTTGAATTAGAATCCCAAGTGTATAACCTTATTATATCACCGATATAGGCTGTATCGGTTTCACCAGGCGTAGATAAGTTTATGACTAAACCAGTAGACTTTTTATAGGTAAATTTATGAGAGGTACCTAGAAAACAAAAAGCGAAATAACCAAGTGCAGAATTACTACTGGGTACTTCGAATTCCCCAAATAAAGCCCCTGTTCCATCAGTTGGTAAGTTTGTAAGAGTTATCTCTATTTCAACATCCGTTACTGGTATTCCTTGAGAAACTACAAAGGTAAGTTCCTTTCCTTCTACTGCTCCCTGTCTTAATACTAGATTCTCTCGACGACCTGTGGTTCCAGTATTAGGAGTTGCTGTTACCTTAACAGAGTACTTGGTATTACCTATGATTTGACTTTTTGGTGTAATTTCAACAGTTAACCAAGTAGGTTTTGAATCTACATAAGGTACTTCGGCTACCTTTGAACCGTCTGAATATAGGGCATAACTCTCTACTTCTACCGTTTGTGTACCTCCAGCTGCTAAGAACATAATATTAGAGAGGCTTGGACCAGTAAATATATACTCTTGTAGATGTACACCTGCTTCTTGATTAAATACGATAGTAATAGTTTTACCGGAAATCTCCTGAGTAAGGATTAAAGTACCAGAACGGGCAGAGCCAGTATTTGCACTTATCTGTATTGTCAGGTGAGTTAATTCACCCTGTACTTCTTTACTTTGGGTAATGATTGACATTGAAGTTTCCTCATTAACCTTGTTAGTAAAATCCAAAACCTCCGTTGAATTTAGTTTACCGTTTATGTATTTACCTCGGTAAGAATCAATAACGAAGGTTTGGGTTAAACCACTTGCTGGTACACCTACTATCTGACTAGTGGACCTAGCATCAAAGGCCAGTTTTAGGGGGGGGGATTATAATTTTCCATATATTTTTAAGTTAATTGTTCAAAACTCAGTGAGTAGTCATCTCCACCTTGATCACTCCATAGTTTGATACTAAAAGGTTCCCATAGGCCAGATGACAAAGGTAGTTTAAATACAAGGTCTGTATGGTCTGTAAGAGAGGCTGAGTAGGTACCGTTTACAAAGTTCTTTTCTCCATAGAAGGATATATAGCTTGGACTGTATTGCCCAAAGTTATTAACCTGGGTAGTATGTAATATGAAACTCTTAAATGATTTTTCGAATCCCTGAGAATTTCTCATATACATAGCAAGACCATTAGTTGAACCGGCCCATTTAAAGTACTTGGTATCATTATCAAACTCTACATAAGTATCACGACTCTCAAGAGAGTTACCATAACTTTTCATAGCCAAGCCCTTATAACGTCGTATAGGATTTGCTTTCTGAGTAAAGTTTACCTTACATTGTTTGTTTGATTCATTTTGAGTAAGGGTAATGACACCGTTCCTACTATCATTACTAGAATTTTCTTTATAGTGTATCTCGAATCCATCTATAGTCTGACCTATTATATATCCATAAGGAGGCTCATCTATAACATAGCCAACTTGAACAGAGCTACCGTCTTCTTTTCCATTGACCTTTCGAACCTTTAGAGAAGTTACTTCAATAGGTTCTATACCTTGTGTATAAGGAAATGTAAGGTTTAAGGTGGTTGCCCCCCCCCCCGCTCTGAGATTAAATGTTGTTTTCTTTTCCATAATCATATTTTTGGTTTATATAAGCAAAGACTTGATATTGTAATCTAATACCCAAGGTGATATACCCAATGCTATGATATTATATAATAACGATGATATGAAAACTATGAACAGAGAAATTACAACCAAGAAGGTAGGTAAGCAAAAGAAGTTTACCAACTCATGCCCAGTAATTAAAGGGGAAGTACAGATAATGGTAGGAAGCCCAAAGTGTATTACCTGCCGATGGTTTGAAAGAAAATTTGAGAAGAATGGGAAAGTCTATATCCATTGCAATCGATTATAATTCCTATGAGAATAGGGTTATAGAGGATTACCTAAGGGATAATGCCGATAGGATAATAAGGAGCCTCAAGTTAATCCTTATAGGCTTATCTAGAGATACACCTGTAGGTCTTTGTTGGCAATTATCTATGTGGATGGTACGAGAGGACTACGAGGTATTTAAGGTATGGTTTACTCCTGATAGGTTTGGTATAGAGTACCTATATAAGACCATTCATTTTCCTGGAGTGAATTACGTAGATTATATCAAAGTAGTTAAACCTATAGGCATATTCAACTACTGGTATAAATATAGGATTGAGGATATACCTGAAAATGAAAGGTATAAATTCTATTGGTATCCATTAACCTTAGAGTTTAATGAAGTAAGGGCAAAGTTATTGGAGAAAGTGATATCCGAGTTTGAGAATGAATTTAAAGAGAAGTGATATATGGTGAAGGTTGAAGTAATTAAGGATGAACGGGATAAGAGAATCCTAAGGTGTTCTGAAGGCAATAGAATTTGGTATCAGATTTGGATTACCCAGTTGGATATGAATTGTATTGAAAGATACTTTGATGGCTATGGTGAAGTTAAAAGATGGTGGTTAAGGGACCTTCAAATATGGTATGTTTTCTTTTATGAGAAGAAAGGTGGTAAGGTTCGAGGAGTTCTTGGGAAGGATAGGACTAAGGATTTATTGAGGAGTATTCTGTAGTAGGGTTGCCAGGGATATTAGGTCTCTGGCTTCTTTGTGTGTGGTTGTGGGATTCTTGGTATGCCCTTAATGTAAGGTGTCAAAAAGTTGTGGTAGTAAAATGTGGCTGGGAAGTTCTGGCAGAGTCTTATCACGAAAGCCTAAAATTTCCTGGTAGTAAAAGGGGCGAACGGTTACGTTAAATTTAACATTCATAAATAAAAAGTAAGGGACAAACATTTATTTGCATGTCCCTTTGTTTTATGCTTTAATATTCTTCTTTGCAAACAAATAACTTTCGATTATTGTAAAAAACTTTTTTAGTAAAGTTTTCACTACTCATTATTGCTAAAGATATTAAAGTATAGGGAGTAATTAAGCAATAATGAAAATGAGAGCAATTTTCTACACATTTCCAAATATTAGAAATATTGTAATAAGTGTATTTGTCATAAGCTGACAAATGAGAAGTATCGAAAGACGTTACTATAATAAATTTGTTTTTAGTAAGCAAATAACAAATTAGTAACAAAGTGCTATAAATAATTAATAGCAATATTAAAATTAATATCATATACTACTTTAAAAATTATGATAGGGAGTAATATTACTCCCTATCTGATTAATACTTATTTTGCGTTCTTTTTTACGATTGAAAGACCTTTTATCAAAATTTCTTTCTTTTCTTCTTTTGTATTCTCTGATGCAATCGAAGAAAAAGAAAAGTCATTTGTTACATAGACTTGTTTATAAAAGTCTATAAATCCCGCAATTAATTTCTTGTCTCCATTTGCAGCGATTGAAGAAAGAAAATTAAAAGTCACGTTTCTAAACTTTTTACGCAAAGATTTGATTTGCTTTTCGTTTGCACCTGCAAATAATTCTTTTTTGTAAATCTCTGTTTTTGTCCCTAAAGCAGTTTTGAAAAGACCTTCATTCTTTTCTTTTACGCTTTTTAAAACGTCTAAAGCAATTAAGCTATTTGCTTTTGCAGTTGCTTTTGCTTTACTTGCACTAACTTTATTTATTTTCTTCTTTGAAGAAACTTCTTTGTTAGAAACTGCATTAACGTTCTCAACTGAATTGTTTAAATTTTCGCTCATAATAAAATGCTTGAAAAATTTTAAATTATTATTTTTATAACCTTTTCAATAGACTTTTCAAGACTAATATAACTATCTAATAAGGTTTAATTAAATGTCTCACTATATCAAAGAACTATTTCTTTTTCTTGTTACAAAGATAACGTTTTATTTTTAATCTGCAAAATTTTTAGAGAAATAATTTCTTAAAAAAATTCTAATAGATTATTTATTCAAATATCGCTTTATCTTTCTGACATTGCAAAGATACGAATAATATTTGAAACTACAAACATTTTCGAGAAAAATTTATGAGAAAATGAATATTTTTATTTTCAAAATATTTTGTGTTAAATAAATGAAAAATTAAAAATTTTGTGCACTTAATTATTGCACTTAATTTTGGAGGCCCCGATGGCCAAAATTGGTACGCCTTGTAGTGGGCATATATGATAGGTATATATAATATACTATGTTACGTACGCCTGCCCTCTTGAGAGTGTATTATATATCTGTATATTACATATAGGCCCCTAATGGACTAAGGTGATAAAGAATTAGGGGCCTTTTCCTATTACTGCCTTCTATAACACCTATGGCCTATATATCACTGGGGCCATATATGGACTTGGTAAGCCTTAAAGAAATAGGTTTCATAGATTAGCCTATATCGGCCTACTAAGTTAGGCTAAGTAAAACCCCAGGTACCTAAGTTAGGCCTGGGGTAATGTAGTTAATCCTTGAATAGGTAGAAGGTAATACCATAGGCCTTATAGGTATCCTCAGCAGTATCGGTATCGGCCATAGGTTCCTCTTCGAGAGAATTGAAGGTAAAGAATTCATCGTCGGTATTATAGTATACCAGAATTTCGGTTACCTTAAAATCTTGGATTAGGTTAGTTAGGTGTTCGAAGTAATCGGTTTCATCGTAGTGAAAGCCAGTGATAGAATTATCATAAGTATTAGCAATGTACTGATACCAAGGATAATATAAGTCATGAGTACAAAGATAAGCTAGCAATGAATTAATGATTGCCTGTGGGTTTTTCTGTCTGAAGGATGCTTGAGATGTTTTCATATCGGTATATTTTTAAATGATTAATACTATTTATTTTCTCTATGCAAATATACATATAATATATTATATATGCAAATATTGCTGGGGTACCTAAAGGTTATTTATCCCAGGGGCCATTAATGGAGATTGCCTTAATCCTAAATTGCCTAATCCCCATCCCCTACCTATTACTTATTATATATATAATATACTAATAAGGTACTGGGGCTACTGAGGCAATCAAGGTACCCCTAAATCACAAAATTGTCCTAGAATTCTGCAATTATCCATAATATAAATACTAATCAAATAACTTACATACTTACTAGGAATATTACCTAAATATGCCCCTTGAAGGCATTAAATCCTATAAACCTTTTAGCCTTAAAACCTAATATTTTAATTGCCCAATCACAAATCCGATTACCTTTCCCCAACCAATCTATTATATAATAGCTATATAAAATGGCTGCTCAGGTAATCGGATTTAGGGGCCCCTAATGGTCGGATTTTGTGTACCTTTTAGCCTTTTTGTGATTGCCTTTAAAGTGGTGAGTAGTAGTGTAGTAGAGCTATATAGTATAGTGGCTATAGTGTAGTTGTATAGTAATAGGGTGGGATTCCCAATCCCCTGCCCTTGGGGCAAAACCCCCGGCGAGGTACCTTGATATGTATTATTATATATGATTGGTAGTATATTGATTATATGTATATAAGGTAGGTGTATTATTATATTATTATATGTAACGTAGTTAGGCTCTGTACGATTTTATTTATATATTTCTTTGTTGGGGAGGGTAGTGGGTATTATAGGTATAGGTGCCTATAGATGTAGGATATGAGGATTAGGGATGAGGTGTATAGGGTTAATATTATTAGCTGTGATATGATATATCTTATTTTGTTTGTTGGGTGGTGGTCTTTGTATGCTTGGTAGGTGTCCTCATTCTGTATTAGGAAGAGGACGGTTATTACGGATAGGATTATTCGGATTATGTGATAGAGGATATTCATTTCTGTTTGGATTTTAGTTTGTTTTGGGTACGAAGTAACTTGTTAAATTGGGAGTTAGGTTCACAGAACATGTGTCCGAAGTTATTTGGTCTTAGTTTACCTGGAGTAGGGAAATGTTCACTCCATTTATCTTGACCGGGTATGTATACTACTTCTTTCCTTTTCTTTTTCATGGTAGTGATATTATATCGATTAGTGTTATATCTGTTAGGTTTACTTCGAGGATCTCTCTTAGCTTTAGCCTTATGTAGGTACTATGTTTATGCCAAGGGTTTATTTGTTGTTTAGGGTAGCGGAGGTAGGTATTAAGTTCCTCGGTTCTGTACACTACGTTCATTTCTTCGCAGAAGCCTTCTGTAGTACCAGGTAGTGGGCCTGGTACTTCGAATGATACTAAGAATTTACCTGATGTTAGCATAGGTTATAGTTCGTTAGTTAGGATTCTTATATCGGTTAATTGATTCATGTATTCCTCTTCTGAGGATATGTCAAGGCATTTGCATACTATGTAGTGACCGTACATGGATATACCTGATTCATAGCCTTGGTCCTCGTTTAGGAAGTTAGCTAATGGTATCTTATTTACTTCGATTATAGGACATATATCATTAGGGGTAGCTTCCTTATCATAGGTAGCAAAGTCATAAGTATCTGTATTATCGGTCATCGTAGCAAATATGTCTATGAGCCAGTTAAAGTCTTCTAGAGGTACATTGGCTAGCCATTCCCATCCGATTGGATAATCGTTTACTATTATGATTGGTTCCATATTAGATTTCTTTTATAGCGGTGGTTGTACTAATAAGTTTTATCTCTTGACGTTCAAGGTGAACGTAATCGAAGTATTCTTGGATTTGTTCTATAGTTTCGAATGTTACATCTGGAGCATATACCCGATTTACGTCAATTATGATTTCCCTTTTAGCCTTCTCTATGTCTTCAAAGAATGAATGATAGCATAGGCTTACCTCATTGAGTACAGATTTGTCGGTAGTATCTTCAATGATTACTAAGGTTGTGATTGTTAGTTTCATATTAATATGGGTATTAGGTCGGTGTTAGCCGATGTTAATATTATGTCTTCCGTTAAGGGTTTGGTACCAATCCCAAAGAAGTTAATGGCACAACCTTTGGGATTGGTGATTATGATTACGAATATTATGAAGTCTTTCATTTGAAATAATATTCGTATAGGTCCTCGATAAAGCTTTCTTCTTCGTCATCTAAAGTAGCATCTCCGTAATACTCTAGTACAAAGTATATGTAAAGTGGGCCAAATAGTAAAGTAAGTAACTTAGATTTGGCTTCATCGGCAATTTGTTCTAAGTCATCGGATTCATCAGTATCAAGTTCTGGTTCTTCCGATATTCGATTCATGTTTTCTGTCCAAGTTTTTACCAGTTCCTTGGCTTGATTATGTACTTCTGGTGATAATGAATCTAAAGCTTGTTTGAATTCTTCTATGGTTATCATAATGGTTTAGCAATTATGGATATGAATCCTTGTGGATATTGAGTGTAGAATAATTGGTAGTTCCCTGTGGGCAAGAAGACTTGCATTATGTTTGCAAGTAATGGATAGATTTTCCATTGGTTTTCCTCTAGAAATTTGTTCCAGTCTTCTGATTCCTCTGGATAGTTCCCAGAAAGTTGAATATGATATTCTGTTTGTTCTGGGATAAATAGATTGGTTACTACCTGGATTTCGTCTGATTCCTTTTTGTATTGAGTAATAGGGTACCAGAGACCTTCAGTTTTCCATTTGTTAAGTTGGAACAGAGTCATGCCCTGTTCCAGTACGTTGAGTAATTTATATAAGTTTACCATAGTGATTATTTGTTTATTTGGTTAAGTAAGTCTGATACGTATAATTCGTTAAAGAGTTCAGTTTCCCGATGGTCCGTTTCGTATTTTTCGAGGGCATTGTATACTGATTCATATTGTTGTATCATGTCCTCGTCTTCGTCTTCATCATGGATAAAAGATTCCAATTTGGTTTTGAGTCCAGTAATAATGTAATCCTGGTCCTCTGATTTGAGTAGAGGGATTGCATAAACGATAGCTTCCAAGCAAGATGGGTTATAATCGTAGTATTGGTCATCGCCACCCTTGGTTAAGTCCAAATGAATGAAATTGGATTGGATATCATCCCAGAATGCCTCATATGTAGGGTAGAGAGAAATATAGCAATCGATGGTATCAATTGGGCAATTGGCTCTGGGAATAGCTATATCGAGAATTTCAATGTAATCTGATGTACAAAAGCCATCGTAAGTGTAATCAAATGTGTGGAACTTATTGGCAGCTATGATTGCCTTAAGTTGCTGGTCGGTTTTAATAATTTGTTCTTTTTTCATAAGTCTATATTAAAATGATTATTGAGAAATATTTCTCACTGCAAATATATGAAATTATTTCTATATTTAATTATTATTTTATAAATAGGGAGGTTCTGGGAGGTGTTTTGAGTGCCTCCCAGAATGTTTTGGTTAATATTGCCCAGTCATGGTAATAATAATGAAAAGGGATGTGTCATTGAAATGTACCTGGATAGTATCTCCGCTAGCATTTGCCATATAATGATGGTTATTGTTGAGTTCTTTTAGTTGACCACCAGGATGATGCTGATATTCTTTTTGAAGCAATCCGTTAATGTAACTAAGAACTACTCGTTCAAAAGCATCGGATTCTCTGCAGTAAGTTTCTTCCTTTTCGTCATCGTCTATGGGATAATCCAGGAATTGGAGATTAAGAGTTCCCATATAGGATTCATCCGGATTTGAGATTTCGTTAATTGATTGAGCAGTGTAACCAAAAGCATCAAGAGTTCCATCAAAGTAACCCATAATGTGATTTGAGATTTCGTTAATAGTTGTCATAAGAAATAAGTTTTGTGACCCTGTTCGAGGTCGGTTAATAATTATTATTTATTTTTCTCTTATGCAAATATAAGAATAATATTTTATTCCTGCAATAATAATTGCAATAAAGGGAGCCCAGATGTTGGTATTTCTGAACTCCCTGAAGATATATTAACTGGTTAGGGATTAGTATAATCCATCGGCCAATAACGGTTCCTTTGGCTTATTTAGTTTTTCACGTGAACGCCTTGTAGCAGCGTTCTCATAAGGTGTATATTCAAATGTACGTAGTTCCTCGTTATATGAAGCATACATCATTTGGTTACGGGTAATTCTTTTCTTGTAAGTTTTCTTAAGATTATCAAACCAATCTAGATACTCCTGTAAAGTATTAAAAGTTTCTTTATGCCCGTCTAATGATTTATCAGAGGATGAAGGTCTTACCTTCCATATAGCTTCAATATAACATTGATGCAAAGTTAGGGTTATAGAGTATCGGCACCAGGTACCTGCAAATATTGACCCAGTAGTAAACTCCATGTAATGTGGTACTAAAGGTTTTACCTTATATCTCGGTTTGTTCATCTTCTATTTCTCCTATTCCGTTAGCAATTAAGTAATCATAATATAGGTGTACATCGGTATCACCATAAGTCTTAATATAGGATTTAGCATCCTCGGGGTCTGCAGATACCCAGGGATATTCTTGTATTTGAGCCTGATGTAATTTTTGGGCCTGTTCATTTAAAAGTTCTTCGTTCATGATATTGAAAAGTTAAGTTGGAAAATCCAATGATTTTTATCCAGTTGATTAAATGATATGAACATACCATCATTATCGGTAAAGTCATTCATAAATTCGACTGCAGCATCGGCAATTTGATTCTTTTTTGTGAAGGAATCAATTGTTAGCATCGATTCGAATGTAAATGAGTAATATGTAGTTTCATACATATTGAATTGATTGATATCAATGCAGCAAAGTTTATGAACATCCTCTAGTCTATATAAAAGAACCATGAGAAGATTGTAAAGATTACCCTGTTCATCCGAATCAAGTTCGAATGTAGATTTCTTTTCAAGGAAATTGCGAACTACCTTAGTTAGTTGTTCGTCTTGATTGTTGATTACTGAGTTCGTTTTCATATTTTTGTCTATATTTAAAATTGATATGCAAATATAATCATTTTTATTTATATAGAAAATAATATCTATATTTATTTTAAAGTGGCTGAGGATGTGTACACGCTATGAAAGGCAGTGGATTAGACTGCCTTTCAAATATTAAGGTAACTGAGGAGTTAAGAGATATATAGCCTCTTTTATTATAGAACTTTTCTGTGATTCCATAAAAGAAGAGCCAGGTCCTTGTTTTTTCTTCTCTTCTTCAAATATCTCATGTATAGCCTTTTTCAAATTGGAAGCTAATCTTTCTGATAATTCCTGAGACCTTAATGAAATAAGGGTACCATTTCTTATCTCTTGCAGTTCTTGGTCATTATTAGTAATAGGATTTACTTCTACTAATTCCAATATACCAGCATAGTATTCTTCAAATACTTCATAACCCAGATGTTCTAAATCCATAAGAAAAGCACCAAAGTCTTCATATTCTAATTTAGTCCCTGCACATACATTGTAATAAATATATATTAATGGTGTAAGTATTCTTCTTAGTGTATTGAAGTCAGTTAACTTACGAATCTCAATCTCAGGGGTTCCCTCGATTGGTATCTTATATACTCTACCCTTGCTTAGTACTACCATTAGGTATATTACTTTCCGTATCGGAGTTGCTTTTTCCTTCTTCTCTTTCATAACTTAGTTTTTGTATTACAAGTTGTACATAGGTATTTTTCTCTTTGTATATGAACATTACCGAAAGTAGTATTTCATATTTCGGTAGTATCATCTGTATGAAATTGCCTGGAGCAATTATAGTAGCAATTACTGGACTATCATCTTGAGAAAAGTTATCTAATATCATCTCTGCCCTCTTAGTAGGTTCTGGTTTGGTTGGGTCCAAAGTTAGGACTGGAGCAGTTATACACTCTTTAATGCCCTGAGTTAGGGCATTATATAACCATTTATCCTTGATGTCCTCTACTTGGAGAGTTTTCATCGTAATCATATTCTATATCGATTTAATGTCCATACTCCCAGAATATTAGAGAATACCCATAATTCCCAATCTCTGTAAGTCATACTCTGTTTACTAAACTTGGATGTTTGAAAAGTTATCTGATTGGGTGTTCTAGATAACATCTCGGCATGACAAGTAACCAAAGGAGTAGAAATTTTATCCTTAAAAGCTTGGATAATTTGGTCATCTGCCTTAGTTTCAAGTGAGGTAATTAACTTTATGTATTCTACCTCTACACCTTCTGACATAATTGCCTTTCTAAAGGCAAATTTCTCTTTATTTTCCATACGTATCATTTTTAGATAAGAACTCCTGAGCTAATTCGTCCTGAGTTCTTTCGATTATGTTTTTAACTATTGTTTGATTCTCTATAGGAGCCCAACCATACATCATGCCAAATTGAGCATCCATATAGTTGTCTATTTGGGAATTATCCTGGTTAAACAAATCCCATTGTTTTAAGAAATTCTCTCTAATTAGAGATAAGAACCTGGTATCATCTATTTCATTCTGAATTATGTAAGGTAAGATTTTGCTTCTAACCTTAACAAGTATTTCTTCCAAGTGTACTGGGAGACATAAACAATCGGGTATTTTAGAATAGATGTTCCTATTTGGGATTAACCACTGAAAGGTAAAATTATTGCTGAAATACCTGTGACAATTTGGAAACCTATGATTAAATATGAGAGCTACCTTAAACCTAAGTAAGTCCGGAACAATGTCATATATAACATAATGTTTCTCATATTCTTGGTATAAATCGAAATATAATCTTTCATCAAAGTTACCGGATTGTTCCATTAATTTCTGAATAGCTAAGTAGCAAGGCATAACTGGTTCTCTGAATGTTAAGTTTCCCTTATTAAGTTTGATAAGGTTCTTGCAGCATCTTTTTCGTTTGAATAATCTCATGTTTTAAAAAGTAAAGTTAGTATATATGTCTCTTGTTCCCTTAAAGAACTTCTCATGATTAGTATCATCGTACTTATGGCAAGCATAAGTTTTTGATGACTTATCATAATGGTCTCTTACCCATACTGGAGCAGTATCTGTGGGTTTTAATTTAAAGTAAGTACCTTGATTAACCTGGTTAATCTTGGTTTTGTGGTAATACTGGAGTTCCATATTTTTGTCTATATTTAAAATTGATATGCAAATATAAAAATAATATTTTAATAATGCAATATCCAGATATATCTACTAGAGCTTCCTATTTCTGAGGAATTGGGCTGCAAATGAGCCATCATCCTCTTCCTTAGGCTCATCCTCATATAAGTAGAGTTCTGGGTCTTCCTCATCTGGGTCTATACGCATTTCTATTTCCCTACGTATTTCATGATGTTCATCAGGGAATAATGACATAGCTCCCTTATAGTCATCAGTGATTTGCATAAGCTCTTGCTTATTAAGGTTAAGACCTTCCTTACTTGTATCTACTCCTTCTTGTTTAGTAGCAACTACTTCGGGTAATGAAGCTATATCATACCTATCCTCTAATAACTTAGCCTCTTCAGTCTTATCTAATATCCTTTGAGATTCTAATACAATTTGACGTGCCTCATCAACAGTGATAGCATTTTGTTGAGTTACATTATTCTGTTGATTAAATTGAGCAAAGATATTAGTTGTACTTCCTCCAGTAAGATTACGTACAATAGACTGTAATGAGGTAGAGGATTCCAGTTTTAATTTCAATGCCTTTCCCAGCTCGGCAGATATAAATGGCATATACTTTCCACCCTGGGATTCTCTTAAGATATTAACCTGATGAGCTATCTCCATACGATCTTCTAATGCCCATGCTAGTTGTTCTCCCATTAATGCTTGCAATAAGTCTTCTGCCTTATCTTTATCCCATATTCTAGAGCTTAATAGCCTATCCCTCATAAATACACGTATGTAGTTAATATCTATACCCATACGATATGAGAAGGTATTAATATCATACGTAATACCACATAATACACCATTACCCATCAACCATTGATTGATGATATAATTATGTATCTTCATCAAAAGATTGTCATCTGGATTCTTTTGATATTCTAATGCCATAGCTGTAGTCCCCATAGGTCTTGGGAATCTTACAATCTTATTTTCTTTTTCTGACATACAAATGAGATTTTCTAATATCCGAGCTTTCATCATAACCCTTATACTCTAAATCGTATTTTACATACAGATTCATAGATACGTTATAGAAATACCCCTTATACTTATTCTTATTCACTAATAAATTAAAAGGTTCACCAGAGATTAAGTCCCTGGTGAATACCAAATTTCCTTTCCCAGTAATAGGGATTTTAAGGCAAAGGGAATAATCCCCTACCTTAAATTTATTCCCATGCAGGTCTGTGATTTCTCTTACCATAATTTGCCTTTTTAGGGTTCGAAGGTTTTTTGTCTTGTTTACTACGGTAAGGATTATTAGGCCTTGGGTCATTTTGGATAATCCCTTTCTGTTCTTCGATTAACCTTTGTACCTCTGGGAATAATTTTTTCCTTAGAGGTACTATCTGTGTAGCGAAAAAGGCATTCCATAATTTCTGAGTAAATGGTCCCCCTACCTTTAGTTTTGAAATTGCCCAGAATTTGGTTTCGAAATTCTTTATTATTTCCTTAAACCGATAGTAATAAATATATCCACACTTTGGATTTATACCTATAGTGGTGTTTTGGCAATAATCTAGAAAATCTTTACCTAATTCGGATATAAACTCTTCCCTTTTGAAATCATAATTCTCTTGATCGAGTTTAAATAGTTTGACATAATCTATTGCTTCCATATAACTTTACTTTGTGATTATTAACTTGGGATGTTCATCAGTTATCTGAAATAAATATCCCCTTATATCATCCTCATAGTATGAGGACCAATAAACCCTTCTAATCCGAAAATTATCAAGGATTGCTCCTTTCGGTATACCCGTAACATAAAGCCTATGCTTAGGCATCATAGGGGTTATTTCAAATTCACCAGTAGTGAGTAAATTACCATAGGTACCATAATCTGGCATATTACCAGTAAAACCTGTAGGTTGTAATACATCCATTACTAAGGTGGTTTGTGGTAATTCTCTTTGATTACATTTTATTATCAGTTTCGATTTACCTATATATAGGTCTTTTACTATTGTCCCAAACATTTGTATATAATTATGTGAGTGATACCATTTTTCTTGAAGTAGAATTGGTTCTGTGAACGTTCTTCTAACTTCTTTAATTCTCGACGAGATTCAGTACAAACCCTTTCTGACTTCCGAAGTATATCAGAAATATTATCCCAGATTGGTGCCATTGGTTCTACTGGACCTGCATAAACAATTTTGTGTTTAGCATCAATCTGAGGATATTTGGATTTATACTGGTATTTACCTTTGCAGTAAAGTACGTTATATCTTTCGATTCCGTTTCTTTTTTCGTTTTCCATTTTTGTTATTGTCTATGTAATCGGATATATCATCAAGCTGCCCTAATAGCAATGCTTGAATAAAGATGTGTATAGGCCTAAAAAAGAAGCTCCTTACGTTATGAGGGTTAATATACCAATCATAAACTATGAAGAACTTCTTTATCTTAGAATGCTTAAGTGAATGCTGAACTAACCAAGATTTACAACAACGTTTATGTAATTCGACAAGTTCTTTATCCTGTTTAAGCATCTCCTTATCAGAGAAGATAGTGTAATCCATTTTGTATGAATTAAAGTGCCCGGGATAAATGACCTGGGCACTTGGTTAGTAAAGGGTTATGCAACTTGTTCTGGTTTGAGGACCTTTTTCTTAAAGTCCTCGTATGCCTTAGCCGCAGCCTTGAATTCCTTTGAGTTAGAATCCTTGATACGTGCCATGGCAAGTTCCAATCGATGGAGTTCATTACGAGTTTGTTGTCTCCATTTCTTCCGGGCAAGTGTGTCTACTACATCCTCGGGATATACGTATTTTACTTCTCGGTTAGAGATTACCTGTTCAATGATGGAAGGTTTCTGTTGTTCTTTTACCTCCTTGACTACCTGTTCCTTTTTAGATTTGGCAGGCTTTCCCTTTGGAGTGAGTTCTACCAATTTAGCACTGGCAAAGGATTGGGCAGCCTCTTGAGCATTTTCTACCAATTCCTTTTTAGTCTTTTTGGCCTTTTCTTTAGAAGCCTTAGAAGTCTTAGCATTCTTGATGCCTTCAAGTTGTTCTGCAACTTTGTTGCTGATAAGGTTTGTAACCTTGTTTTCATTCTTTTTCATAACGTCTATATTAAAATGTTAGTAAATTGATTTCTCTATGCAAATATAAGAATAATATTTTTAATACAAAAATAAATCGAATAAATTTTTATATTTGCTAAGGTTAATCGGCTAGGAAGTCAAAGACCTCTGGAGGATAGTTTATTTCGTCCTCTGGGTCATTGATGTAATCTTCGTATTCGTCGTTATATCTATCATAAATGTTTTCGGTTTTAGTATTAGGTACCCGAGTACATTTCTCAGGATATTTCTTTACGAATTCATAAGCCTCTTCGGTAGTCATTACCTTATCTGATGTAAATTCGTAGGTTACATAAGAGTAAGATTCACCCAATCTAGAAACTTCATATTGCTGGTATCCAGATTTCTCAATCTTATATAATTGATTTTCTGGAATCGTCTCTATTTCTACCCTATATTTATACCATTGCTTAGATATCTTGGGTTTTATATCTAATGGCTTGGGCCTATTAAACTCAGAAGGAGCAATGCTCACTTCTTCTGTAGGGGCATTATATTTAGTCCCCAAGTAAAGTAGCATTGCTCCTATGGCAATTAAAAGACTTTTTGTAACCTTAGTTCCTGAGTTCATATCCGGTAGTTTTAAACTTATTCTTGATATTACTGTTCAAATATTTACCTTTGGATTCTGATTGGTGTAAACCATTGCAGATTTCGTAAGGTACCTTATCATAGCGATATACCCGGTTATTTTTAAAAGCAACCCAAAGTTGTTGTTTCTTTGAGTCATAACCAAAGCCCTCAATGTTAGAGGATTCACAAGGAATCATTTCAACTCCAGTGTTCATTTCAACTGATTCTAAGTATTCGTTCTTTTCCATGTCTATATTAAAATTTTAAAAGTGTTAATTCAGGATGAAATTTAAGATGTGACTTCTGGAATATTGCCCAAGTTCCCAATACTCCTTGAGAGTTGGTATGTACCCATTCATCTTCCATACGGAATAGGATATGTGAACATACCAGCATCTGATATTCTGAGATTGTTT
>OGNV01000937.1_pt1 | contig 21865 bp, 19 predicted proteins | sample 1573561 | NCBI WGS metagenome assembly OGNV01 (sample SAMEA2581892, study PRJEB24529) | metagenome | biome: Human gut stool | place: China | collected 2011
AATCCTTTTTGATGATGCCGATGACCGGCAGGTCCACCACCTGCTTGATCTGGGTGATGTCGCGCACGGTGTTGGCACGGATGCCCACGGCACCGCTCATGGCGGCAGCCTTGGCCATCAGGGGCATCACGCCGCCCTCCTTGGTGTACAGCGGCTCGTGCTCCAGCGCCTGGCAGGAGACGATCAGGCCGCCCTTGATCTGAGCAAACAGTTTTTCCTTATCCATGGTATTTATCCTCCATTCTGATCTTTACGACTGCTTTGCGCACATTCCGGCAATCGGGCTGTGCAACGCCGGGCTTGTGCAGCTCGCCGGGGAAGAAGAGCACGAACCGCCCGCCGCCCAGAGTGCCGAACACGGCGTCCGGGCTGTCCTGAAAGCCGATGTCCGGGGCATAGGGTTTCACTTCGGTGCCGGGTGCGGTCTCGTAGCCCCAGCCCTCGCTGCCGGTCAGGTCGATCTGCAGATCGGCGTAGATGCGGTGGTATTCCGGATGCGAGCCTTCGTTGGGGTGGAGTTCGGCGTCCATCACGTTGATGAACACCGTGTCGCCGTCCACTTCGGTGCGGCCCAGCGGCAGGGTGTTCAGGTCACAGGCCATCAGGAAGGTGATGGCCGTGTCGAGGTTCTTGTGGAAGCCCTGATACAGGGTCAGGTGCTCCAGAGTATCGCAGATCATAAGGTCCCTCCATCAAAAAGAGCGCCGACCCTCTCCCCTCAGAAACGAGACGGAAGAGGGGGCGCTTTTTCAGTTTACAGATTTACAGTTTCGCAATGGCAGCTTCGATCATGGCCTGTGCCTCGGCCACGATGGGCTCGTCTTCGGGGATGAGGCTGGGCATCGGCTCACGGACGCCGCCCAGCTCCAGACCGTACATCCGGCGCAGGATCTCTTTCTGCACGGCGTACAGGTTGCCGTGTGCCTCGCACATCTTGTAGATGATGCGGTCGGCCTCGTACTGGAGGGCCTGGGCTTCCTGGATCTCGCCCTTGTTGATGTGCTCGTTCATGGCCAGATACAGTTCGGGCATGACGGCATAGGTGCCGCCGATGCCGCCGTCGGCACCGATGACGCGGCCGGAAACGAACTGCTCATCCGGGCCGTTGAAGACCACGAAATTGCCCTCGCCGCGGGCAGCGATGCCGGCATCCTTGAACATCTGGATGTCCTGGGTGGGCATGGAGCTATTCTTGACGGCCACCACGTTGGGGTTCTTCAGCATTTCCTTCAGCAGGCTCATGGTCAGTGCCGTGCCCGCCAGCTGGGGGATGTTGTAGATGACGAAATCGGTGTGGGGGGCAGCAGCGGACATGGCGTTCCAATACATGGCGATGGCATACTCCGGCAGGTGGAAGTAGATCGGGGGGATGGAAGCAATGGCGTCCACGCCCACGCTCTCGGCGTGCTTTGCCAGCTCGACGCTGTCGGCGGTGTTGTTGCAGCCGACATGGGCAATGACGGTGATCTTGCCCTTGGCTTCACTCATCACGGCCTCCAGGACCTGCTTGCGCTCATCGGGGTGCTGATAGATGCACTCACCGGACGAACCGCCGACATACACGCCCTTGACGCCCTTGGCGATCAGGTGGCGGGTGAGGGCCTTGACGCCCTCCACGGAAATGTGGCCGTCCTTGTCATAGCAGGCATAGAACGCAGGGATGACACCCTGATACTTGGAAATGTCTTTCATGATACTTGTCTCCTTCTCTATCGAATCATGGTTCAGACGTTGTTTGTTGGGGGAGGGAAACCAAAACAGCAAGCTCGTACGCTCTCTGTTCGGGCAGCGGGAGCAGCGCCCTCTTGCGGTGCCCTGCATCCGCTTCGGCCCTTGGGCGGGCCTCGCGTCTTGCAGACCGCTGCGCCAAAAATTTCTCCCTGTTTCTGCCGCTGGCAGCGGTCGAAATTTTAGCCCTTCACGCCGCCCAGTGCTACGCCGCGGACGATGAACTTCGAGAGCAGCAGGTAGACGATGATCACGGGCAGGATGGCAATGGCGACCATCATATACACCTTGCCCATATCGAACTTCAGGAAGTCTGCACTGCGCAGCTGTGCGATCAGGATGGGCAGGGTCTTCTTATCAGCGGTATCCAGGACCAGAGCGGGGATGAAGTAGTTGTTCCAGCTGGACACGAAGGCGAAGATGGCCTGCACCGCCAGCGCGGGCTTCATGATGGGGAGCACGATCTTATTGAAGGTATAGAACTCTCCGGCTCCGTCGATGCGGGCCGCTTCCACGATCTCCATCGGCAGGCTGGCGTCGAGGTACTGCTTCATGAAGAAGAAGACGGCGGGCGCTGCGATGCTGGGGATGATGAGCGGGAGGAACGAGTTCTTCAGGCCCATCTTGGTGATGAGCTGCAAAAAGCCCAGGGCCGACACCTGCGTCGGCATGGTCATGATGAGCAGGATGATGGCGAACGCCGCCTTCTTGAACCGGAAGTTGTAGGCGTAGATGCCGTAGGCCGTCAGGGCCGAGAAGTAGACGCTGAGCGCAGCCGAGCAGGCCGAGACGATCAGGCTGTTCCGCACACCGGTCAGCACCGGGATATTCGCGTCGTTCAGCACGTTTGTCAGGTTGGTCATCAGGGATTTGCCGGGGAGCAGCGAAAAGCCTTTCTGGATCTCAAAGTGGGTGCGGGTGGAGTTGATGACCAGCACATAGAAGAAGAACAGGCACAGAAAGCTGATGAGCACCAGCGCGATGTAGCACCCGGTGCGGCGGGCCGCCAGTGTGGCTTTCTCCGACTTTGTCAATGCAGTGTGAGCCATTACTTCTTTCCTCCTTTCAGAGCCTTGCGCTCTGCCTTGCTGCGGCCATCGTCTTCCCTGGTCAGGCTCACGTAAACGACGACGCAGAGCACTGCACAGACGAGGAACAGCACCACAGACACCGCGCCTGCCATGCCGTAGTTCTTGCTGAACAGGTGGTTGTTCAGGTACATGATCATGGTGGTGGAGGTACGGTCGGGGCCGCCCTTGCCGTTGGTCAGGATCTGCGGCACATCGAACATCTGCAAGCCGCCGATCATCGAGGTGATCATGACGTAAACGAGGATGGGGCGGATGAGCGGGATGGTGATCTTCCAGAACATCTGGTTCGGGGTGCAGCCATCCAGCTCGGCGGCCTCATACAGGGTGGGGTCCACGCCCATGATGGCGGCCATCAGCATGATGGTGGTGTTGCCGAACCACATCAGGAAGTTCATCAGGCCGATCAGACCGCGGTTGCCCCAGACCGTGTTCAGGAAGCTGAACGGCTGCTTAAGGATGCCCATGCCCATCAGCGCCGCATTGACGGGGCCGTTGTCCGAGAAGAGGGCGAAGAACAGCATGGCGAACGCCGATGCCATGATCAGGTTGGGCATGTAGATGACCGTCTTGAAGAAGGTCTGGCCCTTCAGCTTGAGGCGCAGGTCGGTGAACCAGGCCGCCAGCAGCAGGGAGATGGCGATCTGCGGGATGAAGCCGATGATCCAGAGCAGCAGAGTGTTGCTGAAATATTTGGGCAGGTCTGTTGCAAACAGGGTCACGTAGTTCTTCAAGCCCACAAAGTTGGGCCCGATGATCTTCAGACCGCTGCGGTAATATTCAAAGAAGCTGTAATAGATGGTGGATGCCAGGGGGATCAGCTGGAATACCGCGAAAATGAGAAAGAACGGTGCGATGAAGATGTAGCCCCATTTCGCGTAGCTGATCGACCCTTTCTTTTTTGTTTTCTCTCCCATGTGACTGCCTCCTGACGGGTGTTTCCGGAAAAAAGGGAGCGGGCGGGGCACTGCGCCCGGCCCGCCCCCCTGCTCTCAGTTGTGTGCGAGTGCGTCTGCCTTATGCGGGCCAGACAACGTCGGTCAGCTCCGGATACTTCTCCTTGATGGCGGTCTCGAAGTTTGCCTTTGCGATATCTTCATCCACGTTGCCGGTGAAGTAATCCTTGAAGGCGGTCTGGAAGCTCTCGTTCAGGCCCTGGTCATACGGGCCGGCGTTGGACATGTCGATCTTCTTGGCTGCCTCTGCGAACAGCGCGATGTGGTTCTGACCGCCCAGGAAGTCGGACTTGTAATCGCTGCTGGCGATCTCTTCCATGGCCTTTTCGTTGTTGGTGTAGTCCTGGGTATCCAGGGTGATCTGCTTCATGATGGCCTCATCGCAGGTCAGCTTCTGCATGACATCCTTGATGGTGTCGAGGTTGTCGCTGCCGGCTGCGCCGCAGATCCAGGTGCCGCCCCAGTAATACGGCTGAGGGCCTTCGCACACTGCGTAGTCGCCGTAGATGCCGTTGCCGACCTCTTCCTTGCCGCCCTCAGAAGTAGGCGTCTCCAGAGAGTTGCCCAGCAGGGTGAAGTTGATGCCCCAGGTGGAGTAGAAGAAGCCGAAGACCTTGCCGTTGGGGCCCTGGTCGGAGGCCCACTGGCTGTCCCACAGGCTGGACTTGTTGTTGTAACCCTTGTCGGTGTACTCCTTGGTCTGATCGACCCACTTCATAATGTTCTCATCGACGGTGACGGTGGTGCCGGTGACCCAGGGCGCTGCCACGTTGTTGGAGAAGGTGCGGTATGCGTCATCGAAGCCGGACAGCATCTTGTAGCCCTTGGCGGATGCCTGTGCGGCGACGTCGTTGAACTTGTCCCAATTGGAGAGGTACGTCTGGACTTCGGTGGGATCATCGGTGCCCAGAACATCCTTTGCGATGCTGCGGCGGTATGCGAACAGGCCCGGCGTTGCCTGCCAGGTGGTGCCGCGCTGGCTGCCATCGACGGTGACGATGTCCTTGGTGTACTGATACTGACCGGCCAGGTCGGCGTCGGTCAGGCCGATGTCCTTCTTGACATCCAGAACGTAATCGGAATCGACATACTTCAGCGCGTAGTCGGCCTCGATCAGGAAGATATCGATCTTATCATCATCGGCTGCGGAGTCCTGGCTCAGCAGGGCCTCGTCCAGCTTGTTCTGATAGTTGTTGTTCTCGTTGGCATTGATGGTCCACTTCACGGTCGTGCCATCCTTCAGGGTGGTGGTGGACTTATCCGATGCGATGGCGGAGACTTCGGGGTAATAATCGTTGAAGCGGCTCTGGAATTCGTCGTTCCAGCACCAGATGTTCAGAACCTTGCCCTGTGCGGCAGGCCCGGCTGCGGCAGAAGAAGCGGCTGCAGAGGAGGCTGCGGTCGAGCTGGCAGTGGAAGAACTGCCGCCGCATGCAGAAAGCGCTGCGGTGATGGCGACTGCACCAGAAGCGACCAGAAAATTACGACGCGAAATCTTTCTCATAGTAGAAAACCTCCTTCAATGGTTCTCATGCAAACGAAATCTGTTTTGTTTTATCAAAGCTCCGGTCCGCCCGGAGCCAAGGAACTAGGTTTGGGCCGGTCGGCCGACGGAGTCGCCTTCCAGCAGCTTGCCGGTCACGAGCAGCTGCTCGGCCAGTGTCACACGCGGGTGCTCGACCATCTGCACCAGCTTGTCTGCGGCGGTGCGCCCCAGCATCATGGTGTTCTGCTGGTAGGTCGCCAACTGCGGCTTCATGACGCGGGAGAGGTAGATGCCGTCGTAGCCCATCACGGAGATGTCCTCCGGGATGCTCAGCCCCGCCTCCGCGATGGCATTGTAGCCGCCCATGGCAGAGAAGTCATCGGGGAAGAGGATGCAGGTGGGCCGCTGCGGAAGCGCCAGCAGGGCTTTCGTTTCCTGTGCGCAGCGGGCGGCGTCGTGGTAGATGCCCTCCCGCACATACACATCCGGAACTTCCAGCCCCAGCTCATCGCAGCTCTTGTAGAAGCCCGCCAGACGGTTCTCGGTAACGGCGGTCCGCTCGCCATGGATGAAAGCGATGCGGCGGTGGCCCTGGCTGTATGCCGTGCGGACCAGCGCCGAAAGGCCGGCCACGTTATCCGAAAGGACTGCCATCCGGTTGTTGAACACGTGGTCGATCGTGACGACCGGCACATCGCTGTTCACCAGCTCGATCACCTGCGGGTCTGTGAAATCCACACAGGCGATCACGGCTCCGTCCACCCCGCGGTAGTGGCAGTGTTCCAGATAGGTCATCGTCTTGCCGCCGAGGTTCCGGTTGATAAAGGTGATATCGTAGCCCAGCTGCTCGACCCGGACTTTGAAGCTGTCCAGCACAGCGGAGAAGTATTCGTGTGCCAGGCCGCTCTGCCGTTCGTCCACGAACAGGACGCCGATGTTATAAGTACGGTTGGTCTTCATGGAGCGGGCCGCCATATTGGGAACATAGCCCATCCGGCGAGCCGCCTCCCGAACACGGGTGCGGGTGGCCTCGGAGATATCCGACTGGCCGTTGAGTGCCTTGCTCACCGTGGCCACCGAGACCCCGCATTCCTGCGCCAGATCTTTCAGGGATGACATTTCGTCGTCCTCCTCTCAGGAACCGATTGGTTCTGAACGAATCCTAAATCGTTTTCGCAACTTCAATATAGCGCATTTCGCACCAAAAATCAAGCGCAAACGAAAATCTTTTGTGTCGATTGCCACGATTTTGGCGGTTTGTTCGATTTTCGGCGCATCAAATTATGCAGTTTGCTCCATTTTCGTTCCCTTTCGCTCATTTTCGAATATTTTTTCGCTTCCTGCTTTCGTATCGGCGGGGATATTCTGACAGGATCTTATTATTACTTTAGAATGGGGATTTTCTTTCCCAGTTTGGAGCCTGTGGGCCGGTTCCAGAAGGCGCAGCGCTTCCCCCGCCCCGCCTGCTTCACACGAAAAAAATTCGTTCTCTCTTCAAAATCATTACAAAATCCTTACAATTCCGCCGAGATCCGCTTCCTGCCCGGTGCGTTGTATATTTCATAAAACCACTTGAATTTCGCTGTGGAATCGGTTATCCTTAAAGCAGCGTAATCGTTCTCTCTTTTCTTGCAGCGCGTTCTTAATCGTTTTCGCTTTTCTGATGGTTGCAGCGCGTTTCCTGTTTTTGCAAAGGAGGAACTGATCGTATGAAATTCGGACATTTTGATGATGTGCATCGGGAATACGTGATCGACACACCCCGCACGCCTCTGCCCTGGATCAACTATCTGGGCAGCGAGGACTTCTTCAGTCTGGTGTCCAACACCGGCGGCGGCTACAGCTTTTACCGGGATGCGCGGCTGCGCCGCATCACCCGTTACCGCTACAACAACTCTCCGCTGGATATGGACGGCCACCGCATCTACATCAACGACGGCGGCACGATCTGGAACCCCGGCTGGCAGCCCACCAAGACCGAGCTGGACGCTTACAGCTGCCGCCACGGTCTGGGCTACACCATCCTGACCGGCGAGAAGAACGGCATCCGCGCCCAGCAGGAGCTGTTCGTCCCGCGCGGCGACGCCTGCGAGATCGACCGCCTGACGCTGGAAAACAAGACCGATGCCCCCCGCACGCTGGATGTGTTCAGCTACGTGGAGTTCTGCCTGTGGGACGCCATGGACGACAGCTCCAACTTCCAGCGCAACTTCTCCACCGGCGAAGTGGAGGTCGTGGGCAGCGCCATCTACCATAAGACCGAGTACCGCGAGCGCCGCGACCACTACGCGGTGTTCTGGGCCAACACCCCGGTCACCAGCTTCGACACCGCCCGCGACGCCTTCTGCGGCGTATACGGCGGCCCCGCCGAGCCGGAAGCCGTCAAGGCGGGCCGCTGCTCCAACAGCATCGCCCACGGCTGGGCCCCGGTCGGTGCCCACCACTTCCACCTGACCTTGGAAGCCGGGGAGACCCGGACCATCCTCTTCGGTCTGGGCTACATCGAGAATCCCGTGGACGAAAAGTTCACCGCCCCCGGCGTCATCAACAAGACCCGCGCCGAGGCCATGATGGCCCGCTACGCCACCGACGCTCAGGTGGACGAAGCCCGCAGAGCGCTGGCCGACCACTGGGAGAAGCTGCTCTCTACCCTGCAATTGCATTCCGGCGACGAGAAGCTGGACCGGATGGTCAATCTGTGGCACCAGTACCAGTGCATGGTCACCTTCAACATGAGCCGCTCGGCCAGCTACTACGAAAGCGGCATCGGCCGCGGGATGGGCTTCCGCGACAGCTGCCAGGATCTGCTGGGCTTCGTCCACATGATCCCGGAGCGCGCCCGCGGCCGCATTCTGGATATCGCCGCCACCCAGTTCGAGGATGGCAGCGCCTACCACCAGTATCAGCCCCTGACCAAAAAGGGCAACCGCGATGTTGGCACCGGCTTCAACGATGACCCGCTCTGGCTCATCGCAGGCACCGCCGCCTATCTCCGCGAGACCGGCGACTGGTCCATTCTGGACGAGTCCGTCGCTTTTGACAACGATGTGAGCAAGGCACAGCCCCTCATGGAGCATCTGCGCCGCAGCTTCCGCTTCACCCGCACCCACCTCGGCCCCCACGGCCTGCCCCTCATCGGCCGCGCCGACTGGAACGACTGCCTGAACCTGAACTGCTTCTCCGAGCACCCCGGCGAGAGCTTTCAGATCACCGGCCCCAGCGAAGGCCCGGTGGCCGAAAGCGTTTTCATCGCGGGCATGTTCGTCAAGTACGGCAGCGAGTACGCCGACCTGTGCGACCACCGCAGCCTCCCGGAGGAGGCCGCCGAGGCCCGCGCCGCCATCGCGGAAGTCGAGCAGGCCGCTCTGACCGCTGGCTGGGACGGTGCCTGGTTCCGCCGCGCCTACGATGCCTTCGGCCAGCCCATCGGCAGCAAAGAATGCGACGAGGGCCAGATCTTCATTGAGCCGCAGGGCATGTGCGTCATGGCGGGCATCGGCAAAACGACCGGTCAGGCCGAGCAGGCGCTGAGGAGCGTGGAAGAGCGGCTCGACACCCGGTACGGCGTCGTTCTGCTCCAGCCCGCCTACACCGCCTACCGCCTCAACCTCGGCGAGATCTCCAGCTACCCTCCGGGATACAAAGAGAACGCCGGTATCTTCTGCCACAACAATCCGTGGATCAGCTGCGCCGAGACTGTGCTTGGCCACGGCGACCGCGCCTTTGAGGTCTACAAGAAGACCTGCCCCGCCTACATCGAGGACATCTCGGAGATCCACCGCACCGAGCCGTATGTCTACAGCCAGATGGTCGCCGGCATCGACGCCCCGACCTTCGGCGAGGCAAAGAACAGCTGGCTGACCGGCACCGCCGCCTGGACCTTCTTCAATGTCAGCCAGTACATCCTCGGTGTGCAGCCCACGCTGGACGGCCTGAAGATCGACCCCTGCATCCCACACACGCTGCCCGGCTTCACCGTCACCCGCCGCTACCGCGGGGCCGTGTACCACATCCGGGTCGAGAACTCCGACGCCGTGCAGAAGGGCGTGAAGCGCGTCACCGTCAACGGTGCTCCCATCCCCGGCAATGTACTCCCCATCGCCAAAGCTGGCGAGACCGTGGAAGTCACGGTCGTGATGGGATAAGTTCCCGATTTTCCTTTTTCTCATAAACGAAATCCCCGGCTCTGCAATGCGCGGAGCCGGGGATTTCGTTTTGCTCGATTTATTCTTTGAACGTTTATCGCAAATCAAGAAATTAGCGCAACATCAAAACAGCATCTCTGCGATGTACAATTCAACGATGTTGCAGTCGCATTAAAAAGTTGAATTGCTATAGAAGTTAGAATTTTGCATATTTATTGATGTCTGACGGCTGGGCATTGAAGTGCTTCGGAGCGTTGTAAAGTATCTTGTTGGTGCCCCTTTCCGTGTAGCCTTCAATGCTGATCTGGTTCCACATTGCCTCGCTTCCGCCATAGCAGATTTCCACATATTTGCAGTTTTCAAAAGTATAAACTTCAATTCGTGTCAGGCTGCGCGGAAGATAGACACATTCAAGAGCTGCGCATCCAGAAAACGCCGAGCGTCCAACACTGGTCACACCTTCCGGAATTGCAGTTTTATGAAGCGATTTACACTCATAAAACGCCTGTGCACCAATCGTTTTCAGTCCTTTTGGCAGAGTCAGCCTGGTCAAGCCAGCATACTGGAAAGATTTGTCTCCAATTGTTGTAATGCTGTCTGGCAGTGTGATCTCCTTTAATGCCTTACATCCCATAAAAGCTTCATTGCCGATATTTTTCACACCATTCGGCAACACGATTTTTTCCATTGCAGAGCAATTGTTGAACGCATCGTATTTAATGTTTACGACGCCTTCCGGAATCACAACACTGCTCAGAGAAGTGCATCCATTGAACAGACAACCCGAAATCGTGGTGATTTTTTTAGGAAGAGCTACGCTTTCCAGTGCAATGCACTTCTGGAACGCGTATTTTCCAATCGTCGTAATACTGTCTGGCAGATTGATGTTCGTCAACGCACTGCATCCATTGAACACCGACGGCCCAATGACAGCCAGACCGTCCGACAGAGAAACACCGGTCAACGCCGTGCAATATTGGAAAGTGCTCTCCTTCAGTTCAGCCACCTTTTTGGGGATCGTAATTGTTTTCAACGAAGAACAGTTATAGAACGCACCAGTTCCGATGCTTGTGACCGTATCCGGAAGTGCGATCTCACCCAGCGAAATGCAGTTTTTGAATGCGCTTCCACCAATCACACGAATCGTCTTGGGAAGTGTCACATTTTTCAGTTGTTTGCAATCAGAGAAGGTATTCGTCGGAATCTCCGAAACCTCACCCACGATTTGCACACTCTGCAAACTTGAGCATTGATAGAATGTTCCGTATCCGAGACTTGCATTGCCAAGAATCGTTGCGCTCTGAAGTGCCGCATTGCCGTCAAAGACGCCATTTTCCATCTTTGTCACGCTCTTAGGAACAACTACTTCAATCAGTGCATCTGATGCAAACGCATACGTTCCAATCGTCTGCAACCCTTCCGGGAATGTTACTGCTGATAAATTTCCGCACGCATAAAAAGCCTTTGCACCAATCGACTTCACGGTATCCGGAATGACCACACTGGTAATATTGTTATCCTGATAGAAGCAGTTATTTCCAATCGCTGTCACTGTCAGCTTCTTTTCGCCTACCTTACGAGGAATGGTAACTGCACCAGAAGGCACCTTTTCGCCGGACTTGTTATAGCCGGTCAGAGTCGCGGTGCCATTGCCGTTGTCCTTGTAGGTCCACTCGATGCCATCGCTGGGTTCATCCGGTTCCGTAGGCGTTTCCGGTTCAGACGGTTCCGGTTCTGTGGGATTTGGCGTCGGTTTTTCCGGCTCGGTAGGAGTCGGCTTTTCCGGTTCTGTCGGAGTCGTGACCGTTCCACCGCCCATCGTGTTGTTGTCCGGGTTGGACGGAGCCGGAGCTTCGCCGCCGCCCGCACAGGCCGTCAGAAGCACCGCTGCCAGCACAGCCGCCGTCACTCCACGCAAGATTTTCTTTTTCAACCGCATAGAAATCACTCCTTCGTTTGTTTTCCAAAGCGACAGTTTAATTGCATAGACTTTTTATGTCCATTCAGTTTATTCGATTATAGCACACTCCACTCTATACTGCAAGAAAATAATAAACTCTATGGTCAAAAGTTAAACCATGTAGACAAAGAGGAAATCTATGGACTATGCCGCTATAGGAAAACGAATCCGTGCACATCGGAAACGTCTGAATTTATCGCAAGAAGAATTAGCCGAAATGGTCAACATCTCAACCGTTCATATGAGCCACATCGAAACGGGATATACGAAGCTCAGTCTCCCTGTTCTGGTGGACCTCGCCTGCGCACTGGGTGTACGAACAGACGACTTGATTTTTGATAGAGATGCTCTTGGCAAAACCGAATTGCTGGAAGAGATCACGCTGGAACTACAGGATTGCTCTAATGCCCAGCTTCTTGCCTTGCGACAAATTTTATCCAGCTCCAAAGATGCCATTTCCAAATATCTATAGCCGTTTGCATTTTTAATGTATCAGAATCATCCGCATCCTCCCCATCGCCAAAGCTGGCGAGACCGTGGAAGTCACGGTGATCATGGGATAAGTCTTAGGTAATTTTTAGGATAGAGAACCCCCCGGCCAGAGATTCCAACATCTCCAGCCGGGGGTTATTTTGCGCTTTCTTACCAGCGTATCATATTCTTTTCAAACTTGGCGGTATATGCTTCTTTCAGCTCCTGCTCGCTGATTCCATAACACAGCAGGACATCATTGTAATACATGAGCACATCCGCCATCTCTTCCACAAGATGCTGCCGTATCGCTGCATCCTCAACAGCAGTTTTGTCCCCGTTTTTCTTGATGATGTCGATGACCTCTCCGACTTCACCGATCATCCATAATAGTTTATGTTTGCCCGCTTCCGGGCCGATCAGCTCCCACTTGTCTTTGTATTTTTCCTGTAGGGCCTGCTGCATCGCAAGCATTTCTTCTACCGTAAAATCGCCCATTCGCTCCTCCGTAAATTCAATCACACTTCTCGTTTCACCCAGTGTCAGGTAAACCGTTTACTGTCCATTTGACGTTCCAATTCGCGTTTTGAATAATGTTCTTTTACACAAAGAGAAAGATAAAAATGCCGTTCTTCTGCGGATTTGGAACCAGACATAATCAGCAGATGATTCGTCCAGCTGACTTGTGTCACCAGTGGTGACACAAAGACTATCGTTCTCCCCCATCCAAAAACGCATCTGCCTGCCGCAATATCTCACGGGTCGAATCAAAGGTCAATGCTTTCACGGCGTCTTCAAACGGCAGCCATTGAATTGCTCTGACCTCTTCCTCCTGCGCTCTCGCATCCGTATGCTCTGCATGTGCCAGAAAGAACACCACCGTTTTCATGCAGTCGGTGCTGGGAGAATACGTGATGGTTTTCCGAAACCCTTCCACAAACTCCACTTCGAGGTTGGTCTCTTCCCGTATCTCCCGTATCGCTGTTTCATGTTCCGATTCATCTTGTTCAACATGGCCTTTGCAAAGGGACACATGCCCTTTCTGCATCTGCTCCACAAGGTAAAGCCTCATTCCATTCTGCACGGTATAGATCACTGCACCGCAGCTTTTTTCGTATTTCATTGCGAAGTGCTTCCTCTCAGCCGCCGTATTGTCCCGCTTCACTCTTCATCCAGCGCCCAATGATAGGCGCAGCGCACGGCCTTATTCCAGCCCTTGATGCGCCTGGTGCGCTCCTCGGCCGAGATATCCGGCAGGAAGGTGCGGTCCACCGACCAGTTCCGGACCACCTCATCGGTGGACTGCCAGTAGCCCACGGCCAGGCCTGCAAGGTAGGCCGCGCCGAGGGCGGTCGTTTCCACGCAGCAGGGGCGCTCCACCGGCAGGCTGCTGATGTCGGCCATGGTCTGCATCAGGTAGTTGTTGGCGCAGGCACCGCCGTCCACTTTCAGGGCCTTCATGGCGATGCCGGAGTCGGCTTCCATGGCGTGGAGGACGTCGTTCACCTGATAGCACAGGCTGTCCAGCGTGGCGCGGATGATGTGATTTTTGTTGCAGCCGCGGGTCAGGCCAACGATGGTTCCGCGGGCGTACTGATCCCAGTGGGGCGCACCGAGGCCGGTGAAGGCGGGCACCACATAACAGCCGTTGGTGTCCTTCACCTTCCGGGCCATATACTCGGAGTCGCGGGCTTCTTCCAGCAACCGCAGCTCGTCCCGCAGCCACTGGATGGCCGCACCGGCCACGAAGATAGAACCTTCCAGCGCATAATTCACGCTTTTTTCGCTGCTGCACGCAATGGTCGTGACAAGGCCGTTTTTCGAGACGACCGGCATTTTGCCGGTGTTCATCAGCAGAAAGCCGCCGGTGCCGAAGGTGTTCTTCGCCTCACCCGCCGAAAAGCAGGTCTGCCCGAAGAGCGCGGCCTGCTGGTCGCCCGCTGCGCCTGCAATTTTGATGCCCGAACCAAAGTGCATCGGGTCGGCCTCCGCGTAGAAGCAGCTGGACGGCATGGGCGTGGGCAGCATACAGCGCGGGATGTTCAGCTCTTGCAGGATGTCCTCATCCTACTCCAGCGTGTGGATGTTGAATAGCATCGTGCGGCTGGCGTTGGTGTAGTCGGTCACATGGACCCGGCCGCAGGTCAGCTTCCAGATGAGCCAGGTCTCCACCGTGCCGAACAGCAGCCGCCCGGCCTCGGCCTTTTCCCGCGCGCCGGGCACGTTGTCCAGGATCCATTTCAGTTTGGTGGCGGAGAAGTATGCGTCAATGACCAGACCTGTCTTTGCCCGGAAGGTCTCGGTCAGGCCCCGCGCCTTGAGTTCGTCGCAGTAGGCGCTGGTGCGGCGGCACTGCCAGACGATGGCATGATAGACCGGCTCCCCGGTCTCACGGTCCCAGACGATGGTGGTCTCGCGCTGGTTCGTGATGCCGATGGCCGCGATGTCCGACGCGCTGGCCCCGATCTGGTTCATAGCCGAGAGCGCCACGCCCAGCTGCGTGGTCCAGATCTCGTTTGCGTCATGCTCCACCCAGCCCGGCTTCGGGAAATACTGAGTGAACTCTTTCTGAGCCACGCTGCACATCTCGCCCACCTTGTTGAACAGGATGCAGCGGTTCGAGGTCGTCCCAGCATCCAGCGCCATGATATAGTTCATATCCACGTTCCTTTCTTACACTGCATCCCTTGGGCTTCCTGGTCGTGTCTGTGTGGTTGTATTATAACGCACCGGCCGCGCGATTGCAACGCATCCGGCCCCACGCTGCGAAATCTTCAAATTCCGTATTGACAACTTGCCGTTGTTGATTTATACTATTTTCACACACAAACACAGCCATTTCACAACCAAAAGGAGGTAAATCGAATGGATCGTTCCCCTTAGCGTCGTTTTCCCTGCACAGGGCAGCGTTCTGCTTTTTCCTGTTCCTGCTTGCACTCGATTCACTTTACAGATGGGAGGTTTTCTATGATCGAACAACAAATTACGCTCTGCTCCAACGGCCGCGCCGTCCTTTCGGGCTATTCCGGCGGGCTTCTGCTTGGCTACGCGCACAACACCGGCGTCTATCGGCTGCGGGTCGTCTGCTCCGGCGAGTGGGACGGCACCACCGTTGTGGCGTTCTGGCATCTGCCCGGTCCGGCCGAGCCGCTGACCACCCTTGTGGCCGACGGAGCCGTCGAAGTGCCCGCCCTCGTCACCGCGCAGGGCGGCAGCGGGACCGTCACCTTTGAAGGCTCCGACGGCACCCGCACCGTGACCAGCGCCAGCGTCCCCTACAGGGTGCTGAGCAACTCCGGCACCACGGACCCAACCCTGCCCGAACCGGGCACCCCGGCGTGGCAGCAGTTTTTGCAGCAGGTCAAGCGAGAGCTTCGCAACGCCGCATCCGGCCTGTCTGACGAGGAGCGCGGGCTCATCCTTGCGCTGTTCCGCCACGCCGTCTACGACAACGGCGAGATGCTGCCCCACTACAACGCCTTGGCCGCACTCTGGAGCGGCAGTAGCCTGCCCGATGTCCCGCCCACGCCCAGCCAACCGGACACACCAAATCCCCCCAACAACGGCCTGCCGACGCCGCGGTATAAGCTGGCAGCTCCGAAGACCTTTGTACCGGCCAACAAAGAATGGATCGACACGGGGATCAAGCCGTTCGCAGCCATTGACACTGGCATGAATCTGACAGTGTACGCCACCTTTACAGTAGCGGACAGTACAGCCGGTGCGGTGACAACTTTGCTTGATTGCTTCAGCGATATCACCAACGATCAAAGAGGCATCATCGTTTCAACATGGACCAACGGAACCGTTGGCATGAACATGTTCACCTACGGCAGTCACTTTGTCAAGATCGAATCCGGGAAGAAACTGAAGTTTCTGCTCCAGATCAAGGGGACGCAGTTCCGGTTCCTGTCGTACGGTTCCCTGACCGAGTGGAAGAACATCCCGAACTATGCCGCGAACAAGACCGTGGATCGTTCGCTGATCCTTGGTGCTTCGTGGACCGCCAGCTCAGGCGAAACTACGGACGGCAAGGCACGTTTCTTCAATGGCACGGTGTACGACTTCCAGGTATTCGACACGGCGCTGACCGACGCACAGATCACGACCCTGATGGAGGCAAACTGATATGGTATACGACCTGAATGGCACCACCCTGAGCACAGGCGGCGGCAGCGGAATGCTGAACGTGCTGGATCACGGCTTCAAAGGGGACGGCACCACCGACAACCTGGCCGCGTTCAACGCGCTCATCGCCGCGCACCCGGCCGAGACGCTGTATTTCCCGAAGGGCGTGTATGCGTTTTCCGGCAAGCTGGTATTCGACCAGTGCTACATGGAACTGGACAACGCCGAGCTGAAATGCACGGCCAGCACCAAGGTGGACCGGTTCATCGAGATCCGCGGCAAGATGTACCCGCCCGAAACGCCCCAGCAGGACATGTTCATCCGGGGCAACGGCAAGGTCAACGCGAACTTCAAGGCAGACGACTGCATCGCCGTGGCACGGCAGAAATGCACTCTGTTGGACCATATCTCCATCCAGAACTTCCAGCGGTACGGCATCTGCGGCAAGTTCAACGACTCGTCTATGACCACCAGTGACGGTCAGACGGAAGCCAACCTCTCGTATGAGCTGATGGTGCGCAACTGCATGATCGAGTCTTCGCTGGACTACCCGAACGCCGTGGGCATTTATGACACCGGCGATTCGATGTACAGCGACACCGTCATCCTGAACGTGAAGACAGCGCTCTCGTGCAACGGCAGCAGCATCTTCCACAACATTCACGCCTGGTGCTTCGATTTCAACTACAGCGACAACGACACCAAAAAGGCCCTGTTGGAGAACACCGTCTTCGCATACATCCGGGGCAACGGCACCCGCTTCTCGGACTGCTACATCGACACCTACCAGAAGGGGTTCCAGTTTGGCGCTGGCCAGTATGTCGTTTACATCACGAATCTCAAATGGTACGTTGCTTCCAATACCTGGCCCACCGGCCTGACGGCCTACGTCTTCCCGGCCAGCCCCGCAGGCAAGACGATGTACAAGGTCTTCAATGCGGACATCAACGGTTCGGGCGTGACCAAGTTCAGCGATGTGGACCTGAGCAAGCAGACGAACTGCCGCTGGTACGGCATCGTGCACAACCTGAGCGACGCACCGAGCACGCTGCAATAAATTTTTGAACGCACTTTACGATCTTTGACCGAATAGCCACCCCTGACGAACCGTGGGCGCGGAAGATGCCATTCCGCCGCCCACGGTTTTTGCGTTTTCGGGCCGTTTGCCCCGCCAAATTGCGATGATTTTGTGAATACATATTGCAGAAAAAGAGGGATGATGCTATTATTGAACTGTTTATACATACCTATTATGTGGGAATCCTCCGATTCTACTTTTCGCAACGAAAGGCTGGCCCCTGTGAAGATCTTATTCGTCAATAAATTTCTCTACCCCCGCGGCGGTGCAGAGACTTACTTTCTCAAGATCGGCGAGGAGCTGACCCGCCGGGGCCACGAGGTCGAATATTTTGGCATGTACGACGAAAAGAACACCGTCGGCAATGCCCTGCACCTCGCCACCACCAATATGGACTTCCACAACGCCGGGCCGGAAAAGCTGCTCTACCCCTTCCGCATCCTCTACTCGTTTGAGGCAAGACGGAAGCTGAAGCAGGTCATCGGGCAGTTCCAGCCCGACCTCATCCATTTCAACAACATCAATTTCCAGCTGACGCCCTCGGTCATCTGCGCCGGAGCGGAATGCGGAGTGCCCATGGTTCAGACGGTGCACGATGTGCAGATGCTCTGCCCCAACCACATGATGATGGAGTTCAACTCCAAAAAGCTCTGCGAAGCCTGTATGGGCAAAAAGAGCAAGTGGCCCTGCGTGAAAAAGCGCTGCATCCACGGTTCGCTGCCCAAGAGCCTCATTGGTGCCGTGGAGGGCACCCTTTACGAGTGCAATCACGTCTACGACAAGATCGACCGCTTCATCTGCCCCAGTGCGTTCCTGGAGAAGAAGCTCCTCACCGTCCCCCGCTTCCGGGGCAAGACGGTGATGCTGCACAACTTTCTGAGCCGGGTCGCTGCGGCTGCCCCTATCGAAAAGGGAGATTACGTCCTCTACTTCGGCCGCCTCTCGGAGGAAAAGGGCATCGACCGCATCCTCGAAGCCTGCAAGCTGCTGCCGGACATTCCCTTCGTCATCGCGGGCAGCGGCCCCATGGAGGATCTGTGCAAAAACTGCACCCTGCCCAACGTGAAGTACGTCGGCTTCCAGACCGGCAAAGCGCTCGAAGACCTCGTAGCCGGGGCGCTGTTCACCCTGCACCTGTCCATCTGGTACGAAAACTGTCCGCTGGCTCTGCTGGAATCTCCGTCCCTCGGCACCCCGGTGCTCTGCAACCGGATCGGCGGCATCCCGGAACTGGTGGAAGAGGGCCGCACCGGCATCCTGAACGACACCTTCACCCCGGCCGCCTACGCAGAAAAGATCCGGGCACTCTATGCAGACAAGTCCCTTCTGGCCGAGATGTCGGCCCACTGCATCCAGAAGAAAGACCGTATGATGACGCTGGAGCGCTACTGCGACCAGCTGCTGGCCCTGTATGACGATGTGGTGAAGAACGCCTGATGAATCGGAATTTTTTCTGTATTATCAACTGAATGTAAAGGAACGACGTCTATGAACGATCTGCTGCGAAAGACCCGGCGCGCCTTCCATCTGCTGCGGGAACTCCTGAAATATGAAACTGCCACCTGCTGTGCTGCCGTTCTGAAGTGCTGGAACAAGGATTACCGGCATGTCTGGCTCGTCTCCGAGCGGGGCCGCGAAGCGCGGGACAACGGCTACCACATCTTTGCCTACCTGAACCGGGAGCATCCTGAATTGAACAGCTGGTTTGTGGCAGACCCCACCCTGCCGGACTATGAGCGGGTGCAGGCGCTGGGCCGGGTCGTGCCCTACCGCAGCTGGAAGCACTATCTGCTCTGCGCCGCATCGGAAATGAAGATCAGCACCCATGTGCTGGGCTACACCCCGGAGATCGACAGCTACTACATGCTCGACAAGCTCCATGTGGTCCATGGCCCCCGCGCCTTTTTGCAGCATGGGGTCATCATCGACGACATGAAATGGTATCACTACCCCAACATCCGCACCGACCTTTTCGTCTGCTCCCTGCAAAAAGAACGGGATTTTGTAGAATCCGCCTATCATTATCCAGCTGGTATTGTCAAACGGCTGGGTCTGTGTCGGTTTGACGCCCTGCTGCGCCCCCACGAGACCAAGCGCCAGCTGCTGCTGATGCCCACCTGGCGCACCTACGCCATCGAGCGGAAGACCCAGGCCGAGTTCGAGCAGAGCGACTATTTCCGGCACTGGCAGGACGTCATCTCCAGCCCGGAGCTGGAGGCGCTGCTGGAGAAGCACGGCTATGAGGCCGTCTTCTACCCTCATTTCGAGGTGCAGCGTTTTCTGAGCAGCTTCCACACCGCCAACCCGCGGGTGAAGATCGCGGCGCTGGGTGAGGCCGATGTGCAGACCCTTCTGATGGAATCCGCCGTCATGGTCAGCGATTTTTCCAGCGTACAGTTCGATTTTGCCTATATGAAAAAGCCCCTCCTCTATTACCAGTTCGATGAGGCACAGTATTGGGGCGTGCACCACGACGTCGGCTACTTCAGCTACCGGGACGACGGCTTCGGGCCTGTGGTCACCGAGCAGGCAGCGCTCTTCCGGGAGCTGGACCGCGCTCTGGCCCAGAACGGCACGATATCCCCCTTCTACGCAAAGCGTGTGGACGCGCTGTTCGACCAGGTGGATGACAAGAACTGTGCCCGCAACTATCAGGCCATCGTGGAGCTTTTGAACTGAACGAACGCGAAGAGCCGCGGCTTGCCCGCAGGCTCGCACAGGAGGGCAGATGCAAAGTTTTATAAAACTACTCTTTGGGGGATATGGCAGCGGAAACTGGGAGTATCTTGCGCAGCATGGAGGAACACAATTCCTGAAGCGGAAATCGGCGCAGCGGCCGTTCTGGCTGCCGTTGCTCTACATTGCCATGATGGGCATCGGGTTCTGGTACCGCGGCATGGGCCTGCCCTGGTTCATGAAGTACCTGGTGCAGGCCGCCGTGGTCGGCCTGGCCGCCTGTTTTCTGCTCATCACCGGAGACTTCAACCGATTGCCCCTCATCGAGGAATATTACATCATCTTTCTCATCCCCTTTGTGATGATGGCGGCGTGGTCCATGCTTGTCTGGTCGCTGGATTTCCAGCAGCTGAACTACATGTCCCGCGGGTGTTCCACCATCCTCTACCACATGATCTCGCTTACCTCGATGTGCGCAGCGGTGTATCTGTTCGGCGGCAAAGCCATCGACTACACCTTCTACGGCATGTGCATCGCCAATGTCTGCATCCTGGTGTTCGACAGCCTCCGGCCTTACGGCCTGAGCGAGTTCATCACCGGCTTCATCGCCTTTGCCAAATCCGGCGGCGTAGACACCAATGCGCCCATCAAAGCGCTGGAAGTCCACGACCTGACCTTCGGGTTCGGTCTGATGGTCCTCTATTACGCCCTCTTTGAAAAAGGTTGGCGGCGGGTCATCCATCTCACACTGGCGGCGGGCTTCTTCTATCTGGGTCTCAAGCGCATCGCCCTCATCGGTATGCTCGGCGTGCTGGTGATGCACCTGTTCATCACCCGGCTCAAGCCCAAGGGGCAGAACTTTGTGCTCCATTCCATCTCCATCTTCGCCATCGCCGCCTGCCTGTTCTACGTCTTCTTCATCTGGTCGGGCCTGTTCAGCTGGACGGTGGACACCCTGGGCATTGACACCATGGGCCGCAAGGGCCTGTACGAAGCCTTCACCGACCTGTATTCCTTCAGCCCCACGTTCCGCGGCTACGGCATCGGCTGGGTCACGCGGTATATCAGCATCATGAACGCAGCGGGCATCGGCGTCTTTGGCACCCACGATTTCGGCGGGATGCACAACGACCTTGTGACCATGTACATTGAGCTTGGCTTCTGGGGCTTTTCCTTCTGGATCTGGCTCAGCTGGCAGGGCAAGGTCGTCTGGTGCCAGAAGCAGTACGGCACCGAGACCGCTTTCCTGCTGTTGTACTGCACCATTTATGCGTTTGTGACCTACGCGACCGACAACACCGCCTTTTACTGCTATATGAACACGATCTTCATGCTGCTGCCCATCGGCCACGCCATGAAGCTGCTGGATCGAAACGAGGTGATCTACAACCATGCCATCTCCCAAAACAAACCAACCGAACCGCCCGCAAAAAAGTAAGTTCTGGGCGCTGGTCGAACTTCTCTTCCAGGGGCTGTGGAAGCACCGCCTCCTCTACCTGGCCCTCATCCTTCTGGTGATGTGCTCCACCAGCTTTGTGATGTACCACCTGAAAGCCCGCACCGCAAAGATGATGATCGCCCTGAACTACGAGGAAGCCACCAGAGGGCTTTACCCCAACAACACCCGGTTCAACATCTCGCTCATCAAATCGGACGACGTGCTGGACCGCGCCATCGCGAAGGCCGGCCTCGAAGGCCAGGTCACCGCGCAGGATATGGCCGAAAACATCACGGCCTGGGCTTCCAATGTCAACGGAATGCAGCTGCCTTCCGACACCACGAGCTATAAGATCGCCACCACCTACACCATCACCTACGAAAAGAACGACGAGATCGGCCCCCGCATCTCGGCCAGAGATATGCTCGGCCTGATCGTCGAGTCCTACAAAGAGGTCTTCTACGAGGACTATACCTACGTCGAGATGGGCATCTCCCCCGATTGGTCCGAGTGCGACAAGCAGGAGTACATGGAGATCGGCTCCTTCTTTGATAAGGAGTGCCAGAAGCTCCACCGCTTCCTGAACACCAACGCCAAGGAGAACGGCACCTTCCGCTCCGAACTCACCGGCGAGACCTTCACCTCTCTGCGCCAGAAGGTGGACAATTTCACCAGCATCGACCTTGAAAAATACGATTCCTATGTTTTGCA
>OGNV01000947.1_pt1 | contig 21693 bp, 17 predicted proteins | sample 1573561 | NCBI WGS metagenome assembly OGNV01 (sample SAMEA2581892, study PRJEB24529) | metagenome | biome: Human gut stool | place: China | collected 2011
CGTGTCGGGCCAGGTGACGAAGGCGAAGCTACTCGTCCACCTGCGCGACAACGGTGAGGCAGGCCTGCTGATCGTGGACAGCGAGATCGACACGCTGATTACGGCGACTAAGCAGGACTACGGGCAGTTTGACGACCTCCTCCGCAAGGCGTTCCACCACGAACCTGTGTCGTCGTCGCGCAAAGGCGACAATGAGATGATCCTCGTCGACCGTCCCACCGTCGCCCTCCTGCTGGCGGGTACGCCGGGACAGTTCTCCCGTCTGATACCTGATGCCGAAAACGGGTTGATGAGCCGCCTGCTGCTCTACACCTGCCGTTCGCGTGCCGTCTGGCAGGACGTGTCGCCCGAAGGGGGTGGAGCCGACTTTGTGAAGCATATCGCTTCGCTCTCGGAGCAGGTGAGGGGGATGGCCGTGCGTCTGCGGAAACGCAACTTGCAGGTCGGTCTGAGCCTTGCGCAGTGGTCGAAGCTGAACCGTTGTTTTGCGGATTTGCTGCGCGAGTCGGACCTGTTCGGAGGCGAGGAGTTTCTTTCGGTGGTGAAACGCTACGGGTTGATGACCTACCGCCTTTGCATGCTTTTCACCGCCCTCGAGGTGGCGGCCGAGGACGACTATATCCCCGGCCTTCGTGTCTGTTCGGACAGCCATTTCGCGGCAGCCCTGGCGATCACCTTGTGCTGCCTCGAGCACAGCCGCCTCCTGATGACGCAGCTACGCGCCCCGCAGGATCAGCCTGAACTGACGTTACCCCTCAAATTCCGCTCCGTCTACGACGCCCTCCCTTCTTCCTTCACCCTGTCCGAAGTCTACCGCCTCGCTGCCCTCGAAGGGATAGGCGAACGCACGGCACGCCGCTTTATCGCGAAGATTATTCCGGTGTATATCAAGAAGATGACACCTGGACAGTATCAGAAAAACACTCCTCCCGGAAAATAAATATATCGGGTGTCCGTTGTGTCCGTAGTTGTCCGTTCTCCCTTTTCCCTTCCTCCCCTATGGAGCATGTCGGGATGCTTTATAGGGGAAAATTGTTTTCTCTATAGGGCAGAAGAAGATAGGGTGTAATAAGCAGGAAGAACACCTTTACCGGGGGATTTATCCCCTGGCAAAAGAGAGATCCTCCTTCTTTTTCCTCATCTTTCCTCTTCACTCCCTCTCCTGACCAGTTGTTCCCCGTGGCGGAGCAGGTGTGTCGTATCTTTGTTATGTGATTAAGAGTTAGAGGTTTAATTAAAAAAAACAAAGAAACGTATGCCAGCAAAGTACAAGTTAGTGTTGCGTAAGGATATGCGCAAGGGAGCAGAGGCGGATGCCAAGTTATATTATGCGAATGCGAAAGCGGCGGGGACGGTCGGTATCCAGGAGTTATGCGACTTGATCGCCGAAGGTTCCACTGCCTCGGCGGGGGATGTGAAGCTGATTCTGGACGAGTTGATCCGGGTCATGCGGCGCAGTCTCGGCAAAGGGGAAGTGGTGCAGGTCGGCGAATTGGGAAATTTCCAGTTGCAGTTCGGCAGTACCGGCACGCTGACCGAGAAGGAGTTCAACAGTGCCCTGATCAAAAGCAAACGTATCCTGTTCCGTCCGGGCAAGCAGTTGCGGGATGCGATCAGCAACTACACCTTCGAAAAGATCGTTCCCGAAACTCCGTCCACTCCTTCGGGCGGGGGCGAGGAAGAGAGACCGGGAGAGCTTTGATTAGTTGAGAGTTGAAAGTTGAGCTTCGCGTTTGTATAAATAACTTTCACCTCTTCACGGTTCTCCGAGGTGCCCCACGATGTAGTCCCGTTGGCGGGGAGTGAGGTATTTTAGTCCGGGGTGCCATCCGGCCTCTTCCAGGTCGTGCATCAGTTTGTCGCTGACGCGAATCCATTTCAGCAGTTGGCCGGTGGCGCTCTTTTGGGAGATGTTCGGGAAGTAGAGTTGGGCGAGTTCGCCCCATCCGTAGACCCTGTTCTGATTGAAGGAGTTTTCCATGATTGTACAGTGTGTTTCTTGATGCGGCGAACCGCTTGGTTTATAACCGCTAAGATAATAAATATTTGCCTGTTGAACAAGCAAATGCCTTGATAAATTCTCTCTTGCGGGGGATTAATAGATTGGCTCTCTCTTGCCGGGGGATTCATCCCCCGGATAAAAAGGAAAATGATTAAAAAGAAAAAAGATTAGGAAAGATGGATAAGAAGATATTTTACCTCCGTAGGTGCCGGGCTGCCGCTGAAGAGGCGGGACGTGCGTTCGATATGAACCCGCGTGTCATTCTGGCTCAGGGAGCGCTTGAAAGCGGGTGGGGGACCTCCTGCTTGGCGACGGAGCATAACAACTATTTCGGTATAATGGGTTACGGGGCGTCTAACGCCTGGTGGCATGGCGAACGGGTGGAGCTGGAGACGGCCGGCGGGATGGTCCATTATTTCCGGCATTACACATCGCCCCGGATGTCTTTCTTCGATTTCGCCCGCCTGATCCATACCGGCTACCACCGTGCCTGGAGCTTTAGCCGCATCCCCGAAGCCTATGCTAAAGAGATCGCTTACAGTCCCTACATAAGCGAACTGAACGGGGATAACCGCGAACGCTACCGCCACAGCATCATCGCTCTTGAGGAGGAGATCGGGAGGATGATGGATTGGGATGAGGGGATGGTGGCATGAAGATATAAATGATGCATCCCCCGGAATGAAAGAAGTAATGAATCATCAAATCATCAGTCATGAATAAATTAAGAAAAATCCTTGCATTTATCAGAGCCTTGTTGGGCTTTTTGTTGAACTTTAAAAAGAAGCGTCCGGATGGAAAGGAAGAGGAAAACGAGCCGGTTCCACCCGCGTCTGGCGGGCAGGAAATGTTTCCGGCGATTGTGCAACCCGCATTGCCTTCGCTTGTACCTGATGGTATTGGGCCTGCTGGCTTTGTGGGAGGGCCGTTCGGAGGTCGTGTTGGGGTGTTTGGGAGCCCTGTTGACACTCTCGGGGTACGGGGATACGGAGAGAGACATGACGGGAAGCGGAAACAAAAACAGCAACTCCCCGTCGTTGCCGGCTGGGGGTTGCTGATGTATGCTGCGGTCTCCTGTTTCTGTTAGCGTGAGGGAGGAGGATTAGAAACGTCTTTTCTTACGAGCGTCGCGTGCGGCGGCAGTCCGTTTCCACGGGCGGTCGCTGTCGCGTTCGTCTTTGCGGAAGGTGCGGTCCGAACGGTCTCCACCCCGGCGTCCACTGTCTTTGGAACCCCGTTTGCCTTTGTAGCCGTCATCGCTGCGCCGTCCGCCGTAACTGCGTTTGCCACCGCGTCCGCCTTCTTCTTTTTTGCCCTGTGCAGGTTCGACGGAGATGCGCCGTCCGTCCACTTCGAACCCGTTCATGCTGTCCATCACGCGCTGGGCTTCACCCTCTTCCACTTCGAAGAAAGAGAAGTTTTCGCGCAGGTCGATCTTGCCGATGCGCACCTTGCCCGGCACACATTTGTTGACCAGTTCGATCAGCTGGTTCGGATAGAGGCCGTCGGCCTTGCCGAAGTTGAGGAAGAAACGCGAATAGCCCTCTTCGGCCGCATGTGCACGGCGTTCGCCCCGTTCGCTGCGAGAGGAACGTTCGTCTACCTGCTGGATCTCGTCGGCATCCTTGTAGTAATCGATCATACGGTTGAATTCGAGCGAAACGACACGTTTGATGATGTCTTCCTTGTCCAGCCATTCCAACTTGCGGTAGATTTGGGGCATCAGGGAGGCGATCTCCTCCTCGTTCACCTTCACCTTTTCGATCTGGTCGACGAGGTTGAAAAGCTGCTTTTCGCAGATAGCATGTCCGGTAGGCATTTCGCCTTTCTCGAATTTCTTGTTGATGATCCTTTCGATCTCGCGGATTTTGCCTTTCTCCTTCACGTGGCAGATGGAGATGGAGATACCCGTCTTTCCCGCACGGCCCGTACGGCCACGGCGGTGCGTGTAGGATTCCACTTCATCGGGCAGGCCGTAGTTGATCACATGTGTCAGATCGTCCACATCCAGGCCGCGGGCAGCCACATCGGTAGCAACTAAGAGTTGGATGTTTTTGACGCGGAACTTCTGCATCACGTAGTCGCGCTGCGCCTGGCTCAGTTCGCCGTGCAGCGAGTCGGCGTTGTAGCCGTCCTGTATCAGTTTGTCGGCGATCTCCTGCGTCTCTTTGCGGGTACGGCAGAAGACGATGCCGTAGATGTTCGGGTAGAAGTCGGCGATGCGTTTCAGAGCCAGGTACTTGTCGCGTGCCTGTACCATATAATAGATATCGCGGATGTTCTTGTTTCCTTCGTTCTTGTTGCCGATCACGATCTCCTTCGGATTCTTCATGTACTTCTTCGTGATGTTGGCGATCTCTTTCGGCATGGTGGCCGAGAAGAGCAGCATGTTGCGGTTCTCCGGCACTTCGGCGAGGATGGCGTTGATGCTGTCGGTGAACCCCATGTTCAGCATCTCGTCCGCCTCGTCCATGATGACGTTCTTCACCAGGCTGAGGTCTACCGTCTTGCGGTTCATCAGGTCCAGGAGGCGTCCCGGAGTGGCTACGACCACGTGCACGCCACGCTTCAGCGTCTTGATCTGGCTCTCGATGCTGGAACCTCCGTACACCGGGAGGACCTTCAGGTTGTCGATATACTTGGAGTAGTCGTTCAGGTCGTCGGCGATCTGTAAACATAGCTCACGAGTGGGACAGAGTACGAGTGCTTGGGGGTGGTATGTAGTCACATCGATTTTTTGCAGGATCGGAAGGCCGAAAGCGGCTGTCTTTCCCGTACCTGTTTGTGCTAATGCAATTACGTCGTTGTCATCTCCCAGTAGGAAAGGAATCACTTCCTCCTGTACCGGCATGGGCGATTCGTAGCCCATTTCTTGAATTGCCTTCAGTATTGGTGCGGCAACTCCTAATTCTTCAAATGTTTTCAAAATGTGATATATGTATATATAATAAATTCAGAGTGGGGACAAAGGTACGCAAATAATTTGGATACCGGTTAGTTTAGTATGATATCTTTTAATGTATCGCGCTCTTTTTCCGTGAGATGCAATCCTTTCGACAGATATTTGTCGGTCGAACCATATTCTTTCTTTATTTTATGGAAGGCCAGATCCAGCCATGTCTCGTTTGCACCGAGCAGCACGGTGATGGTTTCCTGGGCGTCCGTATTGAGGTTGCGTGCCATATAGGCAAGGCTGCGCAGGTCTATGTGGTTGTTGGAAGCCATATAGTCTTTCATGATCGTTTCTTCCGGCACATCGAGGGCTGTCAGCAGCATGGCCGTCAGGAAGCCGGCACGGTCTTTTCCCATCGAGCAGTTCACGAGGATCGGGTAGTTGTCCTTGTCGAGAAAGACTTTCAGGGCTTTGCCGAATTGTTCGCTGTTGTCCGTCACATAGCTGATATAGGTGTCCTGCATATACACGAGCCCGTCGCCTTTGCGTATGCGTCCTTCTTCCAGGCGTCGGGTGATCTGTTCTTTGCCTTTTACCGGGATCGGGATGGAGATGATGTTCGCCCCTGCATATTTTTCCGGAGCGAGGGCTATTTCGTCTTCTCCCCGTAGGTCGATGACAGTTTTGATCTTCAGGTTATCCAGCCGGATCGTGTCGTTGCGGCTAAGTGCCTTGAGCTCGCCCGAGCGGAATATCTTGCCCCAGCCGGTCATACGGTTCCCGTGTTCGCTGAAGTAGCCTCCTATGTCGCGCAGGTTCTGGACGCTGTCCATCTGTACCGAGCGGGCGCCGACAGTGCGGTAATATTTGTCGTTGAAAGACAGTAGGAAATATTTGCGGGTGATGTTGTCGTTCGTGATGTAGGTCACTCTCCCGTCATTGATGTCGGCATAGCTGCACGGTCGCGACATGTCGAAGGAGTTGGGGGTGTCGGATACATAAAGTTTCATCGTCCCGTCGGTATGGGGGTCTGTTTCCCATTTGATAATATAGTTGCCGATGTCGTCACGCAGGCATATGGCACGAATTTCAGGTGCTCTGCCGGAGCTGCATCCTGCCAATAAGGCCACACTGGTGAACAAGAAAAGAATCCGTTTCAATATCATACTTCTACTACTCATGCAAAGCAAAGATAGTGAAAAACACGTGTCTTTATACCCCTTTATCTTCCCGGTTAATGATATTTAAGACTGGGAGAGGTAGGAGGTTGCGAATTCTTTAGAAATGTAATTGTCGTAGCTGCGGCAAACCTCGGTTGCCAGATCGATCCCGCACCGGATGATATTCGCCCATGTCTCTTTCGGGAGGGTGGCGAGGTCACGGTGACGGACATTACTTTTTAACAGACCGTAGAGGATGCCAGCATTGAAGTTGTCGCCGGCTCCGATCGTACTGACCGGGCGGATGGAGGGCGAGTCGAAATGAAGGCGCAGGTCGCCGTGGTAGAGGTTCACGCCTCCGGCTCCGTGAGTGGTGATGAAACGGTCGCAGTAGAAACGGATATGGTCGGTGTAGACTTTTTCACTGTCGGCCTCCCCGAAGATATTGAGGAAGTCCTCGTCCGAGCCGCGTATGATATCGGCATATTCGAAGTTTTCGAGCAATGTCGGGGCGAGGTGTATCGCTTCATGGGCGTGCGCCTTGCGGAAATTCGGGTCGTAGTAGAGGATCGCCTTGCGCTGGCGTGCATAGTCGAGAAATTCCACCATCCGTTCCCTAAGCGCCGGGTTCAGTGAGTAATAGGAGCCGTAGATGAAGATGTCGTCTTCGTTGATCTCCGGCAGGGGCACGTCGAGGCGTTGCTTCGGATAATCCTTGTAGAAAGTGTAGTCGGCATTGCTGTCGTTGTCCAGGAACGCGAGCGAAATCGGGCTTTTGCCATCCGGGAAACGGTCGACGTAGCGGGTGGAAAGGTTGTTTTCCTTCATGAAGTCGCGTATGATGTCGCCGACATGGTCGTTTCCCACTTCGCTGATGAAAGAGACAGGTACACCCAGGCGTCCTAACGAGATGAGGCCGTTGAAGGTCGATCCGCCGGGCACTGCCGTATGGGGTCGGTTGTTCCTGAAGATGATGTCGAGAATGGTTTCCCCGATGCCGATTACCTTCCTCATGCTCTTTATTTGTTTACGGTTTTACACTGTTCGCGGCTTTTCGAACCCAGATAACCGCCGTGATGCCGTTTGGCATAGTCGGGATAGCCGAAGTTGATGCGTTTCATGGTGCCGACTACCAACAGGTCGCCTATCACCGTCATGACCGTGGTCGATGTGGTGGGGGTGAGGCCTAAAGGACACACTTCTTTCGGCGCACCGGTCGGCAGGCAGATCGTCGCTTCGGCTGCCAGCGGGCTGTCGGGGTTGCCGGTGATAACGATAAACTGCATCTCCGGTACGAGACCGCGTGTCAGCTCCACCAGTTCGAGCAGTTCGCGTGTCTTGCCGGAGTTGGAGATGAGCAGCATGACATCGTTCTTGCGGACGATGCCGAGGTCGCCGTGTTGTGCTTCGCTGGGATGCAGGAAGTAGGCAGGCGTGCCGGTCGAACAGAAGGTGGTCGCGATGTTCATGGCGATCTGTCCTGCTTTTCCCATACCGCTGGTGATCAGATTCCCTCCGAGTTCGTGTACATGTTTCACAATGAGTGTCACAGCCTCTTCATAGCCGTCGGTTATCGGAATATTGCGTACTGCTTCAGCTTCCTGTTGCAGAATGGATGAGATTGCTTCGTTTATCATAGCCTTTAAAATGATTCTATATGGTGTTATGAACTTAACAAAGTGCAAAAGTATCTATTTTAATGATACCTGCACATGGAATGACCTATATTTTTGTACTTTTGTGCCTCCTAATGAATGGATCATGGAAAAAGATTACTTCTCACATATTTTACCGAACGGTTTGCGTATCGTACATCTTCCTTCTGCATCCCCGGTGTCGTATTGCGGGTTTGCCGTGAATGCCGGGACACGGGATGAGGAAATGGATGAATTTGGCTTGGCTCACTTTGTCGAACACATGATATTCAAGGGGACGGAAAAGCGTAAGTCCTGGCATATCCTGAATCGGATGGAGAATGTGGGAGGGGAGCTGAACGCCTATACCACAAAGGAGGAGACTTTCGTCTATTCTATTTTTATGGAAGAGCATTTCCGGAGGGCTTTCGAACTGCTGTCCGACCTGGTGTTCCATTCGCAGTTCCCGGAGCAGGAGATCGAGAAGGAGGTGGATGTGATCCTGGACGAAATCAATTCATACGAGGACAGCCCTTCGGAACTGATCTTCGATGAATTCGAGAATTTGCTGTTCGACGGACATGCGTTGGGACATAACATCTTGGGAGACGAGCAGTCGCTGCTCGGTTTCGGCAGCGAGTCCGGCAAGTCGTTTATGAGGCGGTTCTATGCCCCCGAAAACATGGTGTTCTTCTCGATGGGCCGGATTCCGTTCAAGAAGATCGTGCAGATGGCGGAAAGCACCCTGTCGGATATCGCTTTCCCGATGGCGGCACGTAACCGGACGGCACCCGGCGAGCTCCTTCCCGTCAGCCGCCAGATACACAAGGATACCCATCAGGCGCATGTGCTGATCGGGGGACGGGCATACAGCATGCACGATGAGAAACGCCTGCCGTTGTTCTTGCTGAATAACCTCTTGGGAGGGCCGGGCATGAACAACCGTTTGAATGTCTCTCTCAGGGAAAAGAACGGGCTTGTCTATAACGTCGAATCGAACGTGACTTCTTATACCGATACGGGGCTGGCAAGCATCTACTTCGGGACTGATCCGAAGAACAAGGGGAAGGCGATCAGGCTTGTTTACAAGGAACTGGCGAAGCTGCGTGAGGTGAAGCTGACCGCGACCCAGTTGGCGGCGGCCAAGAAGCAGGTGATCGGACAATTGGGCGTCTCCGGCGATAATCGGGAAGGCCTGTTTTTGGGGCTGGGTAAGAGCTTTCTCCATTATAACCGCTACGACACCCTGCCGGAAGTCTTCGCCAAGGTGGAGAAGCTGACCGCCGGAGAGATACGAGAGGTCGCCAACGAGATCTTTGCACCTGAACGGTTGTTCAGTCTGATCTACCAATAAGAAGCGTTTACCAGCATTCCGCCTTGTCCTTCAGTTCCGACAGCTTGTTCTTGTCGAACACAGGGCTCTTGATCCCGCTACGTTTTTGAGCAATGTAATCGTGCAGCAGCAGGAAGGCCTGTTTGCTCAGTAACGAGATGGCGAACAGGTTGCAGATCGTCATGAAAGCCATCGTGATATCCGCCAGGCTCCAGGCGAGTTCCAGACTTGCTAGCGCCCCGAACATCACCATACCGCCGACCGCCAGACGGTAGATATAGAGCACGCTTTTTTTCGGTGTGATGAAACGAATGTTCGCTTCCCCGTAATAGTAGTTCCCGATAATGCTGCTGAAAGCGAACAGGAAGATCGCTACGGCAACGAATATCCCTCCGGCTTTTCCCACTTCGAGCGTCAGGGCATGCTGTGTCAGTTGTACCCCGTTTACCGAACCGTCCAACGGCGCCCCGCTGAACAGGATGATAAAAGCCGTGCAGGTACAGATCAGCAGGGTGTCGGTGAAAACACCCAGAGTCTGGATCAATCCCTGTTTGACCGGATGTGTGACGGATGCCGTGGCCGCTACGTTCGGAGCCGATCCCATACCTGCCTCGTTGCTGAACAGGCCGCGCTTGATCCCTTGCATCAGAGCGGCGCCGATCGTACCGCCTGCCGCCTGTTCCCATCCGAAAGCGCTGCTTACGATCAGTTTGATGACGGCCGGCAGTTCCGTTATATTGAACAGTACGATCCCCGAGGCGAGCGCCACGTATCCCAATGCCATTACGGGGACGATCACGCTGCTGACTTTGGCTATTCGCTGGATTCCTCCGAAGATAATGGCAAGTGTCAGTACGGTCAGTACCGCACCTACGATCCTCGGATCGAAACCGAACGAACCTTGCATGGCGGCGCAAATCGTGTTGCTTTGTACCGAGTTGAACGCGAAACCGAAGGTGACGGAGATCAAGATGGCGAACAGTATGCCCATCCAGTTCAGTCCCAATCCGTATCGCATATAGTAGGCGGGCCCCCCGATGAAGGATTCTTTTCCTTTCCGTTTGTAAAGCTGTGCGAGTGTAGATTCGACAAAAGCGCTGGCCGAACCTAACAGGGCGATGATCCACATCCAGAACACTGCTCCCGGACCTCCTACGGCTATGGCTGTGGCTACTCCCGCCAGGTTGCCTGTCCCGACACGGCTGGCAAGCGATACGGCGAATGCCTGGAAGGATGAGATGTGCTTTTCACCTTCATGGGCTTTGTTGGCGGAGTCACCGAGCACACGTATCATCTCCCGGAACATACGGAACTGGACGAAACGGGTTTTGAAAGTGAACCGGAAGGCGCATCCTAACAGCATGATAATTAAAACATACGACCATAGGAGGTCGTTAATCCCGCTGATCCAGTTGTTCAGTATTTCCATTTGGCAGTTTATCGTCTTGATAATTACGTGAATATTGAGATGCAAACCTAAAGAAAATATTCTGTATGGACAAGAATATTAAATTTTGCACACACAAATAAATATTTTCGTATCTTTGAAAGATTATTAACTAAGGTGTGAAATTATGAAGGCAATAGAACCGAGTCTGGTCAAAGACAATTTTATAGAGATCATCGGAAAAGAGTGGATGCTGGTAAGCGCCGGCGACAAGGACAAGTTCAACATGATGACGGCGAGTTGGGGGGGCGTAGGCTTCCTGTGGAACAAGCCGGTAGTGTTCGTCTTTATCCGTCCGGAACGTTATACCCGCGAGTTTGTCGATGCGAAGGGAGCTTTCACGCTGTCCTTTTTAGGAGAAGAGCATAAGACTGCCCATAAGATTTGCGGGGCGAAATCGGGACGGGATATCGACAAGGTGGCAGCGACAGGTTTGACGCCTTATTTTACCGATCTGGGTAATCCTTGTTTCGAGGAATCGCGCCTGACGCTCGAATGCAAAACCCTTTACGTGACTAAGATGGATAAGGATCATTTTGTTGATCCTGCCTTATACGAGAAATGGTACAGCGCAATGGCAGGGAATCCGCATAACGTTTATGTGGCGGAAATCTTAAATGCTTGGGAGAGATGATCTCCCGTTCGTATGGATATCCGGATTGATTAGTTTGATTTGCTTCAGATAAACCATGGTTCTCTATTTTCAATTAAATTGTCTTTCTCTTGTCATATCTTTGCAATATGTATGCTTTTCCTTTGCCCGCGGAAAATAAAAAGAGTATACTTATAGACACAATAAATAACACTGCTTCGTTTTTTATAATAACTGATTTACGTGTTTAGGCTTTATGTCTCAGGGATGAGGGGTAAAGCTTGTTTTTGTGTGTTGCATTTGGCACTTGTCATGCTTCGATGAGCGACAGGAGGACACCTGTGTCAAAAAGTTGGACGTTTGGGCGTCAAAAAATTGGACGGTTGGCGGGAGGTGTTTTTGAAATGCTTTTGATAGTCTGAATGTTACATTTCTGGCACGTCGTTTGCTTTCTTTCTGTCATGATGAATGCACAGATAACGATCAAACGAGGTTTGTCTCTTTTTCTTCTCGTCTTCCTGGCTTCGCCGGGAAACCTGCGGGCGCAGTCCGGCTGGACGGTGGACGACTGCATGCGCTATGCCGTCGAACAGAACTACCGCGTGCGGAACAGTCGCCTGGATACACGGATTGCCGGGGAAGACCTTGCTGCCGCCTATGGTGATTTCCTGCCCTCAGTAAGTGCTACCGGCGCATTGGGCAAACGTTTGGGGCGTTCGGTGGACCCGAAAACGAACCTCTATACTTCCTCTTCCTTTTTAGAGAGCACGATGGGGCTGAATGTCTCGCTTCCGGTGTTCGACGGCTTTACGCGCGTCAACCGGTTGCAGTTCCGCAAACTGAACAAGCAGATCGGCGGCCTCACGGAGCAGATCGAGGAGAACCGGATTGCCTTCGAGGTGATGGATGCTTTCTATCGCCTCTGCTTCGATAAGAAGATGTACGAGCTTGCTGTCGAGCAGCGGAAGTTGAGCGAACGCTATCACGAGCAGATGCTCGAATATGTGGATCTTGGCATGCGTTCCCCTTCTGATTTGCAGGAGGTGAAGGCGCGCCTGCAATCTGATATTTACCAGGAGACGGTGAAGGCGAACGGTTGCCGCCTCTCATTACTTGCCCTGAAGGAACTGCTGAATATGCGGGATACCGATACGCTGGCGATCTCTCCCGGCGGGGAGGGCGAACTTCCCGTGCTTCCTGTACTGGAATCCAACGAGATCTATGCCGCCTCCGAAACATCCCTGCCGGAATTCCGGGCTATGGAACTGAGGGAGAAAGCTTCCCGCAAGTCACTGGCAATAGCGTCCGGGGCTTTTTCTCCTTCCATCAGGGCGGAATTCAGCCTCTATTCCGGTTACTACGACACGGAACGGGATGACCTGGGCGAGATCATCCCGATCAAAGACCAGTTGAAGAATAACATGAACAAATATATCGGCGTGAGCGTCTCGCTGCCTCTGTTCAGCGGACTTTCCCGCCTGACAGATGTCCGGAAGGAACGTTTCCGCCTGCAAAGGATACGGAACGAGAACGAGCAGCAACGCCTCAGCCTCTACAAGGAGATAGACGACGCCTGCCTTTCACTCCGGGCTGCCGCCGAGGAACACCGTCAGGCGGTCGAACAACTCCGCACTTCCACCGTCACGCTGAAAGAGAGCGAGGAAAAATGGGAGGAGGGGATGATCTCCGTGTTCGAACTGATGGAGAAGCGGAACCTCTATATACTGGCCAAGGCAGAACTGTCGCGCACCCGTTTGCAGTATGAGTTGAAAAGCCGCACGGTAGACTTCTACCGCACAGGCTCATTTTTAGGAACCGAATAAATACAACAAGAATGGCAATCAATAGCATGGACACCCGTATTGAGCGGAAGTCCCGGTTTAAGAAGAAACACATCTATTCCTTGATAGGAATTGCCGTCGGGCTGCTTTGCCTGCTTTGGCTTCTTTTTCGTGATACTTCCTCTTCCCTGAAAGTGGAGAAAGAACGCATTACGATCGCTACCGTGCAGAAAGGAGAGTTCAACGACTACATCCGGGTTATCGGGCAGGTACTGCCGGATCGTATCATCTATCTTGACGCCATCGAGGGTGGGCGCGTCGAAGAACGCCTGATCGAGGAAGGGGCGCAGGTGCGGGCGGGCGACGTGATCCTCCGCCTCAGTAACCCGCTCCTGAACATCGGCATCCTACAAAGCGAAGCCGACTTGGCCTATCAGGAAAACGAACTTCGCAACACCCGTCTCAGCATGGAGCAGGAACATCTCCGGCTGAAACAGGACCGTATCGGCCTGAGTAAGGAATTGGTGCAGAAGGAACGCCGTTTCAGGCAATACGAACGCCTGTATAAGAAGAACCTGCTGGCCCGCGAAGATTACTTGCAGGCTGAGGAAGATTATGAGGCTGCTCTCGGACAGTTGGCCGTTGTGGACGAACGGATCGAGCAGGACGACCTGTTCCGCAGCAGCCAGCTACAGAGCCTGGACGAGAACATCCGGAATATGAAGAAGAGCCTTGCCTTGGTTCGCGGGCGACTGGAAAACCTGAAAGTGAAGGCTCCCGTCGACGGGCAGTTAGGAAACCTGGAGGCCCAGATCGGCCAGTCCATCGCCCAGGGCGAACGTATCGGCCAGGTGATCACGCCCGAACTGAAGGTGGAAGCCAAGATCGACGAGCACTATGTGGAACGTGTCATGCCCGGTCTCCCTGCGAGCTTCGAACGTGAAGGAAAGAAGTACGATATGGAGGTGACGAAAGTCTATCCCGAAGTGCGGGAAGGACAGTTTCGCACCGACCTGCATTTTGTCTCCGGCCGGCCGGAGAATATCCGTGCCGGGCAAACCTACCACCTGAACCTGCAACTGGGCGATCCCGTGCAGGCGGTGATCGTCCCACGTGGTAGCTTCTACCAAGCAAGCGGCGGCGAGTACATGTATGTGGTGGATGAAGAAGGAAAGACAGCTCGCCGCCGCCCTGTCCGTATCGGCCGTCAGAACCCGCAGTATTACGAGGTTGTGGAAGGGTTGCAACCGGGAGAGAAGGTGATTATTTCCGGATATGACTTGTTTGGTGAGAATGAACGATTAATTTTACGCTGATGGAATATTGGTCTCAAGTAATCAAAAGCCAACGGGCGCGGAAGTCTCTTTCCGCCCTGAATGTGTTCGGTCTTTCCGTTTGTGTTGGCGCGGCGCTGCTGATTATGCTCTATGTACGGTTCGAATTGAGTTTCGATTCGTTCCACGACGGGGATCGCATCTACCGTGTGGAGAGCCGTCTTTATGAAGGGGCAACCTTGACGGATAATTGGGCGACGACTTCTTTCGGGCATGCTCCCGCCATGTATCGCGAGATTCCGGGCATAGAGCAGTATGTACGTGTGACGGCACAAGATCGCGGACAAGAGGTGACGTTCGGTGACCGGCAGTTTATCGAAGAACAGTACTGTTATACCGAACCGGCTTTTTTCGATCTCTTCAATTTCCCGATCCTCAAGGGGGAGAAGGGTGGACAGTTGGTCCGTCCGAATACGATGGTGATTACCGAAAGTGCTGCACGTCGTTATTTTGCCGGTGGTGATCCTATCGGCAAAGTGCTGACTTTCCGTACATCTTCGTCCGAACAGCATTTCGAGGTGACGGGCGTGATTGCCGATATGCCTTATAATTCGCATCTGCATTATGACTTCCTGTTGTCTTATTCGACTATTCCGGAGGCAAGGCGCGATATTTGGTATATCCACGGTGTCTATACGTATGTCCGGCTTGAACCGGGAAAGAAACCGGGCGATATTGAAGCGGCTTTCCATTCCATCTCTGAAAAATATAAGACGGCGGCATTGAAACATAAGGACTGGAGGGTTGAACTGGTTCGTTTGCGGGATATTCATCTGACTCCCCGTAAGTCTTATGAGAAAGAGGCGAAAGGTAGTCGTATGGCTGTACGTATCCTTTCGGTGATGGTAGTCGCCCTTTTACTGATCGGCTGGGTGAACGCGCTGAACCTGACGGTTGCCCGTTATCTGGAACGTGGCAGGGAGTTTGGTATTCGCAAGGCGTTCGGGGCTTCCCGCCGGCAGGTGATCCTGCAAGGATTGCTGGAAGCAGGGTTGTTGAACTTGTCGGCTTTGATCTTGGCTCTCGGATGGGTCGAGGTACTGTTGCCTTTTGTCTGCCGTTGGGTAGGATTGGATTTTGCTGCCGGCGCGTTCCGTTTGCCGGAATTCTGGAGTATGGCGGCAGCGTGTTTTATAGGGGGAACTTTGTTTACCGGACTGTATCCTTCATTCCTGCTGACACGTATCCGTCCAGCGGATATCATGCGAGGAAAATTACTGCATGGCCGTAAGGGAAACCGGATGCGGAAGATGTTGATTGTGGCTCAGTTTCTTGCTTCTTTCGTTCTGGTTTCCGGTACGTTGGTGGTGATCGGACAGGTTCGTTATATGCAGCAGGAGACTTCTTCCGCTTCTTCGAACCGGGTACTGGTGGTGAAATATCCGGCTTTTACCGATGATATGTCCGTCAAAATGGAGAGTTTCAAGAAACGGTTGGGACAGATACCTTATGTTGTCCGTGTCTCTATTTCCGGTGCTGTGCCGGGCGTTGAGGTGGCGAACTACTTTACCAATCGTCCTTACGGCAGCGATCCATCCGAAGTGAAGCTGATACAGATGTTTGCTGTCGATTATGATTATCTGGCGCTTTATTCGCCGGAAATGCTTTGTGGACGTGGTTTCTCGGAAGCATACGGCAATGAACGGAATAAGGTCGTCCTGAACGAAGAGGCGGTGCGTCTGCTTGGTTATCCTTCTCCGGAAGAGGCGTTAGGAAAGCAGTTGGAGATGGAAGTGCTGGAAGATCCACTCGAAGTTGTCGGGGTTGTGAAAAATTATCATCAGCAGTCGCTTGCGGAACCGTATAAGCCGATCCTCTTTTTCCTGAAAGAACGGGTCCCGTTTATTGCGACTCCTTATATATCCGTCAAGATGGATGGTCCGGTCAATTCTGACCGCTTGGCTGAAGTGGAACAAATGTACCGGACTTATTTTCCGTCCACCCTTTTTTCTTATTTCTATCTCGATGATTATCAGGATAGCTTGTATAAGTCGGATCGCAATTTCGGTTGGATTTTTGCCAGTGCGTCATTATTGGCAGTCTTTGTGGCCTGCTTGGGATTATGGGTCGTGACGCTTTTTTCTACTCTGGCACGAGTGAAAGAGGTTGGGATACGGAAGGTTTTGGGAGCCGGTAAAATAAGTCTTTTTGTTGTTTTGACACGTGAACTGCTACTTCTTACGGTGCTGGCCACTGTATTGGGACTTCCTGTTTCTGTGGTTTTGATGAACGGATGGCTGGAGAGTTATGCTTTTCATATCGTGTTGCCTTGGTGGGTGTACGGAGTCGCATTTGTGTTGTTGATGTGTGTCGCTTTCTTGACGGTAGTCAGACAGGTGTGGCGTGTGGTTCGGTTGAAGCCGATGCGTATTCTCAGGAACGAATGATTTAAATGAATATAATATGATTAAAACAGAGAATCTGTCTATGGTCTTCACCACCGAGGAGGTGCAGACGAAAGCATTGAACGAGGTGAACATCGAGGTCAAACAGGGTGAGTTTGTGGCCATTATGGGGCCTTCTGGCTGTGGCAAGTCGACCTTATTGAATATCTTGGGAACGCTTGATTCGCCGACTTCCGGCAAATATTTCTTTAACGGCAAGGAGATAGACAAGATGGGAGAGAGCCAGTTGACGGCTTTCCGTAAAGGGAATATCGGTTTCGTATTCCAGAGTTTCAACCTGATAGACGAGCTGACAGTCTTCGAGAATGTGGAACTGCCGTTGGTTTATCTTGGCTGCCGGAAGTCCGAACGCAAGCGGAAGGTGATGGAAGTCCTCGACCGGATGAATATCGCCCATCGTGCCGGACATTTTCCGCAGCAGCTATCCGGCGGACAACAGCAACGTGTGGCGATAGCGCGCGCCGTGGTGACGGATTGTCCGCTGATCCTTGCCGACGAACCGACGGGAAACCTGGATTCGACAAACGGGGCGGAGGTGATGGAATTACTTCGAGAACTGAACGGGCAGGGGACGACGATCGTCATGGTCACGCACTCGGAACGGGATGCCAGCTTCGCACACCGGATTATCCATCTTTTGGACGGCCGGGTCGTTTCCTGAATATTCATCTTTGAAAATCTTCATCATAATGATAGTAACAAACTATTGGAACTGTGCGTGGCGCAGCCTTACTAAAAAGAAAGGTTTCAGTGTCGTCAATATAGTCGGTCTGGCGATCGGCATGGCGGCAGCCTTGCTGATCCTGACCTATGTGGCTTTCGAATACAGCTACGACGATATGCACAGCCGGCAGGATCGTATCTTCAGGGTTGAAGCCCGGTTTTATGAGAACGGGGAGCTGACGGATGATTGGGCCAGTTCGTCTGCCGGCTATGCTACGGCTATGAAGCAAAACATGAGTGCTGTCGAGGATTATACACGTGTCGGAAGCCAGTATTATCCGGAGCAGGTCGTGAAATACAACGAACTGCTATATCGGGAGACAGGTATAGGCTATGCGGAAGCTAACTTTTTCGATTTCTTTGACTTCAAACTCTTGAAGGGAAATAAAGAAAGTTGTCTGGACGGACCGAACAAGGTAGTTATCACCGAACGTATTGCCCGGAAATATTTCAAGGGAGCGGACCCGATCGGGAAAATCCTGATCTTCCGAAGCAATATAGGAGAGGAAGCTTGCGAAGTGACGGGTATAATGGAAGATATGCCGATCAATACGCATATTCGCTATAATCTGCTGATCTCCTACAAGACGCTCCCGAAGTGGATGGATGAATATTGGTATCGCCACGAAGTCTATTCGTATGTCTTGCTGAAGTCGGCGAACCTGAAAACGCAGGTGGAAGAGGATTTCCCAGTAATGGCGGAGAAGTATAAGACGGAAGAGGCATTGAAGAATAAAACTTGGGCGATCCAGTTGACGAACCTCCGCGATATCCATCTGAATCCGCAGAAAGCTTATGAGCCGGAGGTGAAGGGGAATCGTTCTTCTATCTGGGTGTTGATCTGTACGGCACTTGCTATCCTTTGTATTGCTTGGATCAATTATATCAATATGACGGTAGCCCGTTCGATGGAACGAGCCAAAGAGATCGGTATACGTCGGGCTTCGGGGGCAAGCCGGAGGCAGGTTATTTCACAGTTCCTTTTCGAATCGTTGGTGACGAACAGTATTGCTTTTATCCTGGCTATCGGGCTGATGGAGGCGTTGATGCCTTCTTTCAATAACCTGACGGGACGGGATCTGAGTTTTTCCGTCTGGTTTACGACTTCACTGGGGTGGTATCTGTTGCTGATCTTTGCTGCCGGTGTGTTTCTGTCCGGCTTTTACCCGGCGACGGTTTTGTCCGGCATCAAGCCGATCCGGATGTTGAAAGGAAAGTTTACCCATACGCATGGGGCGACGGTCACCCGCAAGGTTTTAGTAGTGTTGCAATACACGGCTTCTCTGGTGTTGCTTTGCGGGACGTTGATCGTGTACGCGCAACTTCAATATATGCGGAATGCTTCTTTGGGGGTACGGGTGGACCAGACGCTGGTTCTTAAGTTCCCGGCGCAATGCGAGGAACTGGCTATGAAGTTGGAGGCATTTAAGAAAGAGGTGGCGTTATTGCCCTCCGTCAGGGCGGTGACGGTTTCTGGTGCAGTTCCCGGAACGGAGGTAACCGACTTCCTGTCCATCGTCCGCGAAAGTGATGTGACGAAGCAGACGCGCCTGTTGGAGATGTTGAACTGCGATGAGTTTTTTCTGGAAGCTTATGATCTGAAGTTCGTTTCCGGCCGTGGTTTTTCCGAAGATTACGGGGGAGATGTTTATAAGATCGTCCTGAACGAATCGGCTGTCCGTACGTTGGGATTCGAATCGTCCGATGCCGCTTTGGGGCAACGCTTGTCTGTCGAAACCGTCGATCAGCCGATGCAGATTATCGGGGTCGTGAAGGATTATCATCAACAATCGCTTAACAAAGATTTTACGCCGATCTTGTTTGCCCTGCATGAGAAATTGAGTTGGATGAAACAACGTTATATCTCTGTCGTTATGGAGAACGGTAACCCGCGTGATCTCGTGAAACAGGTCGAAGGAGTGTGGGAACGTTATTTCCCGGATTCCAGCTATGATTATTTCTTTCTCGACCAGTTTTTTGACCAGCAATACCGACAGGATGAAGTGTTCGGGTTGATTGTGGCGCTTTTTGCGATATTGGCGATCTTTATCTCTTGTATGGGATTGGCTGTTCTGGTTATGTTTTCTTGTTCGACTCGTATCCGGGAGATGGGAATCCGGAAGGTTCTGGGAGCTTCCCGGAGGCAGCTTTTCTTTGAATTGGGGCGAGAGTTCTTCCTGTTGATTGCTATTGCTGTTGTCATCGCCCTTCCGCTTTCGGGCTGGATCATTATTCGTTCCGCACGGACTGGAAAGCGTGGTTCTTCCTCGTTCCGGTCGTTTTATTGTGTGTGATCTCCTTGCTGACCATCGGTTGGCAAACCGCCAAAACCATCTTTAGCAAACCGGCCCGGTCTTTGCGTTACGAATAAAATACAAATGTACGCTATTTGCTCATCTGACGGCGATAGCGTACATTTAATTTATTATTATATCAAGGACAATTGCATCAAAGTAGCTTTACTTTGGGGCCGTGGACAAAATCTGCAGCGGTTGTTCGATAGGTTTAGATAAATCATTCTATTGGGGCAAACGGCAGTTCCGTATCTTTTCTGTAGCCTGTTCCGTTGAAGGTGGCGATCAGGTCGCCGGTTTCATTGGTGATCCGCACTTCACAGTTGGCGAGCCGCTTGTGGCTGAATGCTTCACGAGCTTCGGCATAAAGGAACCCTTTGCTTTCGGCTTTGAAGAAGTTAATGCTGGATGTAATAGAAAGTGTCAGGCGTGCATGACTGTTTGTTGCTGCTGCAAAAGCCAGATCAGCTAAAGTGAAGATAGCGCCGCCTTGGCATACACCACCGCCGTTGAGGTGTTCCGGCTTTATTTCCATACGGGCTTTGGCATAACCGTTGCCCGTTTCCAAAAGTTCGACACCAGCCAATAAGGCGAACTTGTCGCCTTGAAGAAATTCGTTTATTGTCATGATTATAAAAAATAATGTGCCAATGATAAGAATGAGTGAAGCAGTAAATCATCATTTATGCTTCCTTTCTGTCAAATATCGAACGCTCGTCTTACTTGCTTAACTTCCATTCGGCTCCGTCTTTCGTATCTTTGATATCGAAGCCGATGGCTGTCAGTTCGTTTCGGATCTTGTCCGATGTAGCCCAGTCTTTATTGGCTTTTGCCTGTTGGCGGATGGTCAGCAGCAAATCCATTGCTTTGCCGAATGCCTCGTTGTTGTTGCTTCCGCCCGGAGCTGCTTCATCTTTTATTCCGAGAATATCGAAAACGAAGGTATGGAATACATCCTGTAGCTCTTTCAGGTCTTCGGCCGAGATCGTAGCCTTGCCATCCTTTACGGAGTTGATCGCGCGGGCTGCGTCAAACAGATGGGCGATTACAATCGGCGAGTTCAGGTCGTCGTTCATCGCATCGTAGCATTTGCGGCGCAAATCCTTCACATCTACAGTAGAAACGTCGGAGGCTTTCAGCTTCATCAAATGATTATAAGCGTCCATCAGACGTTCCAACCCCTTTTCAGCTGCTTGCAGGGCTTCGTTGCTGAAGTCTACCGTGCTGCGGTAGTGAGCCTGGAGGATGAAGAAGCGGATGGTCATAGGCGAATATGCCTGGCTCAGCACCTTGTTGTCACCAGTAAAAAATTCCTCCAGCGTGATGAAGTTGCCCAATGACTTGCCCATCTTCTGCCCGTTAATGGTAATCATATTGTTGTGCATCCAGTAGTGAACCATATCTTCTCCCTGTGAAGCAACAGCCTGTGCAATCTCGCATTCGTGATGTGGGAAGATCAGATCCATGCCGCCACCGTGGATATCGAAATGTTCGCCCAGATACTTTTTACCCATAGCCGTACATTCGCAGTGCCATCCGGGGAAACCGTCGCTCCATGGAGAAGGCCAGCGCATGATATGCTCCGGTTGTGCGCATTTCCAGAGAGCGAAGTCGATCGGATTACGTTTTTCATCCTGTCCGTCCAGTGCGCGGGTAGTATTCAGCATATCGTCGATGTTGCGTCCGGAAAGAACACCGTAATTATGATCCTTGTTGTATTTCTCCACGTCGAAGTAAACGGAACCTTCGCTTTCGTAAGCATATCCGTTATCCAGTATTTTCTTTACCAGTTCGATCTGCTCGATGATATGGCCGGACGCATGCGGTTCGATGCTGGGCGGTAGAACGTTGAGCGCTTCCATAGCGTGATGGTAACGGTTCAGGTAATACTGCACCACTTCCATCGGCTCGAGTTGTTCGAGACGGGCTTTCTTGGCAATCTTGTCTTCACCATCGTCAGCATCATGTTCCAGGTGGCCGACATCCGTTATGTTGCGTACATAGCGTACCTTGTATCCTATATGAGTCAGATAACGGAACAGCAAGCAGAAAGATGTTGCCACCCTCTTAGAAGCTGACAACAAGGCAGAACTGA
>OGNV01001033.1_pt1 | contig 20089 bp, 17 predicted proteins | sample 1573561 | NCBI WGS metagenome assembly OGNV01 (sample SAMEA2581892, study PRJEB24529) | metagenome | biome: Human gut stool | place: China | collected 2011
CAAGGGTTTTTCCGCATGGTCGGCAGGCAGGTGGATAAAGTTATCCTGTTCCCCTCAAAACGGGGTTCTAAATGCGGAAAAATGGACAAAAAAGAAGCGCCGGACGCAGAGGCTTTGACACCTCCGCGCCCGGCGTTTTGCTTATTCGTCTGTGAAGTGGAACCGCTGCGCCGCAAAGTCGGCGTCACTCATGGTGTCCAACTTATCGGCGGTCTGGCAGGCCAGCGCTGCCATTTCCTTGTCCATGTCCGGCAAAGCTGCCCGGAGATTTGCCGCCGTCCTGCGGCGGTCGGCGTTGTGGTACAGACAGATCAGGTTTTCTTCTTCCACGGTGAAATACATTCCTCATACCTCCATTTCTTTTGATTTTTCCCGCGCCGGGGGCTTCTTTTTCTGCTCCTCCTTGGCGGCGGCAAGCTGCGCCCGGATGGACGGCTTCTTTTGTTTCTGCGTTGTCTTTTGGGTCTGCTTGGGCTTTTTGGCCTCCGCCTTGGTTGCCTCGGCCACATCCAAAAGGGAAATCTGTTCCCCGGCTTTTGCCCTTGCTTCCAGTTCCTCCATAGACGGGGCGTTGTTCATCATGCCGTCGATCATGTTGTAGTTCTGCTCGGTGGACATTTCCGCCGTCTTGATATGGCTTTCTGGTTGGGCGGGGATGGCAAAGGCTCTTGTGCCGTTTGCCATAATAAGATACCTGCCGTCCTCCGACTGGTGGTGGAATCCATACCCGGCGGCCTCCATCTGTTCCCGGCTCCTGTCGGTCAGATAGAAACGGCCTCTCGGCGTCTGGATTTGTTCGCCGGTCATGCACTCGTCCGGCGTGAGCTGCTTTTCCGGCTGGGCGAAAAACTCCGGCACCTGCCGGTAGTCGGCCCCCTCGTCCACATAGTAGGCGGTCTGTTTTCCATCCTGCCGGAACACCACAATATCCCCCATTGAGAGGGAATGTCCCTTGTAATCGGAGGGATGTTCCATGTTGAAGCGGCGGTAAATCTCGTCCAGTGTGGTGTCCTTGTCCAGCGGCGCGGAGTAGATAAGCTGGTAATTCTTCCTGTCCAACGAAAGCCCATCCGCCTGCAATTCCTCATAGGAACGATAGCGGAAGTCGCGCCCCTCCGGGCCGGGCGGCACTTGGTAGATGGAAAAGTTGGGCTGCGCCGGGGCCTCATAGTCAGAGGCAACATATTCCTCCACCGTCAGCCCGGCAGCGGCGGCCTCCTGTTCCAGCTCTGCCTCGATCTGTTTTTTGTAGTCCTGCAAGCTCTGGTCGAAGTCGGCAAGCTGCGGCGGCTCCGGCAAATGGTACTGGCCCTGATTGAGAAGCGGGCGGCACTCTTTTACATAGTCCAAAACCGCGTTGAAATAAGCGGTCTGTTCCGGCGTCAGGGTTTCCCCGGATCGCAGGGGACGCCGGGCCTCCTGCTCCATAGTGGCCAGATTGCAATGCAGCTCCATATATGGGACGAACTCATGCAGCAGCATATCCCGCTGGGCCTTGTCCGCCTCCCATGCCTCCGGGCCCTCATGGTGCAGCACATGGTTTTTCCAGCTTTCATCCTGTGCGTAGTATTCGTGATAGCCCCGGATATGCTGGATCAGGGAACCGTCCCCGTCGCCAAAGTCCTGCCGTCCCTCGTAGCTGTCCGGCTGGCCCTGCATGGTAAAATCAATGCGGAACTTGGTCTTGTCGTACCAATGGCCCGTATAGCCCGGCTGCTCCCGTTCATGGCGTCTGGCGCTGTCCAGCTCCTTAAAAACGGCCTCGGCTTCATGCAGCGGCATTTGCTGGCCGTCTTTCAGATGGGGGCTTTCACTCCAAAGGATCGTGACAACCGGCTCCGCTGCCGGATTCTGGGCGATCTGCCGCTTGGCGTTTGCAACGGCAATCTCACTTTCGATCTCGCTTTTCACAAAGGAATCCATCTGACCCTTTTGCAGCTCATAGCCCTGTTCACACAGGCGGTTGATAAGCCCGATTACCTTGTCGTTATCGCCCACGGCCTCGGCATAGGCCACGATCAACTGCCGTTCCTCGCTGCCCAAACGCGGGGCGTTTTTCTCTGCCAGTTCAATCAGAGCGGCAGCCCGGTCAGCCGGGGACGCCTCCGGCATGAACGGCTTTCCATTCAAAAGGCCGTCGATCCCATTCCACGCCTGCGGCTGGGGAATGGCGTTGGCCTGTTCGGTTGCTTCCAGAAAATCATCCAGCCCGTCGCCGGTCAGGGGTTCTATTGTCCCAGCCGGTCGCTCATGGATGGCAAGGATTTCTTTTCCGGCTTCCGCAAGGGACAGGTCGGGATTGTCAAGCTGGCCTCCGTCCAGTTCTTTGTAGTCGGGACCGTACAGCGTGTAATCGTAGCCGGTTTCTGATGTCTGGATATACAGATATTCGCCGCTTTCCAGACGGTAGGCGGCCTCCTGCGGGGCTTTGGCCTGTTCCAGCGTTCCATCCCCGGCAATGGTAAAGCCCTGCGCCTGCGCCGCCTCCTTGGTTCCCTGCGACACTTCGCCGGTGGATTTCAAATCCGCGTCAATGAGGGTTTGCAGCATGGCTTTTACGCTGGCGGTCATTTCCTGCTGTTGCTCCGGGGGCAGCTTGGAAAATACGCTGTCCGGGTCTGGCTGCTCGGCGGCCTGTTCCAGCGGTGCGGCCTGCGGCTGCTCCTGCTGGGCCTGCCGTTCTTTCTGAAGCTGGGCAAGGTGGCCGTCAATGGTGGTAATCAGTTCATGGGCGGTGGCCCGGATGGTTTCAAGGGAGGCTTTCAGCTCTTTCAAGTCCTTGCCGGAACTCCAACCGGCCACATAGCCAAAGGAATAATCGGAGGTGTCCAGCCCGTAGTGCTGGCAGACGGCATAGGCCACGCTTTCGGCCTGCACTTCGCGGGTGCGGCTGTCGGGACGGTCGGCCTGCTCAATGGCCGGGGCTTCCGGGTCGATGGCGTGGAGCTTGGAATGGGCGATCTCGTGGATAGCCGTCTTTAGGGTCTGTAATTCGCTCATGCCCTCCTGAATGGCGATCCGCTTTTCCGTCAGGTGGTAATAGCCGTGGGAACCGCCCGGAATGTCCTCAAAACCAATGGGAACCGGGGAGGTCTGTTCCAGCGCCTTGAAAAATTCCCCGTAGCGTTCCACGCTGCCGGTCAGTTCTTCCACGCCGATAGAGGGCAGCGGTTCTCCCTCGGTCTGGCTCACATCAAAGACGGAAACGATCTTAAAGGCCGGAACCTGTATTTCCTGTACTTCGGTAACAGGCTTTCCGTCTTTTCCCATCACCGGCCTGCCCTGTGCGTCCAGCTTTTGCACTTCCTTTTTCGCCTTGAACGGGGCCGGGGCCAGTATCTTGATGGCCTTTTCGCCTTTCTTTACATTGCGGTGAAAATCGTCCCGCCACTTGTTGTAGCCCGCCACAAGCTGTCCGCCCTGCATGGCGATCAGGAGGGTGTTGTTGAAGCTGTAACTGTGGAACTTGGACATGGTGGTGAGATAGGCTTTGTAGCGTTCACTCTCGAAAAGCTCCTGTATGCCGGTTTCCAGCCGGTCGGTGATCTCTTTCATGCGCTCGGCGCTGTTCTGGCCGTTTAAGAGAATGGGGGTGACAGGCTGCGGGGCCTTTGCGGGGGTTGCCGCCTCCGGCTGCACCTTGCTTTCCTCCCGCAGAATTTCCGGCGCAGGATAGGCCATCACCCGGTATTCCTCCGGCACTGGCTGGCCCTCATGGACGCGCTGCCATTCGTCGCTGGTTCGCAGGATATAGCCGTAATCGGTAAAGGTTCCCTGTTCCTCGTTGGCGATAAAACTTCCCAGCCGGTCGGTGTCAATGGCCGGTTTCCACGGGTCGGGAACGACAAACAGCCCGGAATCATTCAGATAATATTCCCCCAGACTGCGGTTGTCCTTGGCGTTGATTAAGACAAAACAATCGGTGTTTTCAGCGTAGTCCAAAAGCTGCCCGATGGTCTGCATTTTCGCCGGGGACTGCATGACGGCGTTCAGCTCCGCAAGCTCCACGGCGTCCAGCTTTTGAAGCTGGGCAGCAAGGAAGTTCAGTTCGTCCACGCTGGCTGTCTTGATTAAGTCCTCCGGCAGTTCCAGCGGTTTTCCCTCCGGGGCGGAAAAGTCGCCAATGAACAAGTCCTGCTGGTTGTCGGCGGTGATATGGATTTCCTTTAAGGTTTCCTGTACCTGTTCGGCGGAAGTCGGCAGGGAAAGCCAGTACCCATGCGGCCCGCCGGTCTGCGCCTCGGCGCGGTTATCAAGAAAAATGGAAAATACTTCGTTCACGGGTTCCCTCCTTTCCGGGGTGGCTGTGGTCTGTTGCGGCTGTGCGGCTTCCTCCTGTGTGGGAAGTGCTGCGGCTTTTGCCGGTTCCTCCCCCTCGATGGTATAGCCGGGGAGCAGGCAGCCATTGACCTTAAAACAGTCGGCGTATTCCTTGGGGATGGCCGGGGAAATTTCGGTAAAGTAATGGTCGTGGGCTTTGATCCGGCCATTCAGGTACTTGTCCAGTTCTTCCCGGCTGGAAAAGACTTTCCGTTCCTGTCCGGCGATCTTTTCCATCGGGTTTCCGTGGGGTGCGTTGGTATAAAGACCCCAGCGGAGCGTCCACGAGTAGGGGACGGATTTTTGGGCGGCGCTGTCATACCGGGTGTTCTCGGAAATGGAGTAATCCATCTGGTAAACCATGTTGCTGCGGATATGGCGGTATTCGTCCGGGGCCTCCCACTGGTTTGCGGTGTGGGTGACGGGAAGCGTCCGGGCATATTCAAGGGCTTTGTCCAGAAACAGGGTTCTTCCGGCCTGTTCCTCCCATGCGGCGGCCTGTTCTTTCAGGCGGTCAAACACTTCCTGTTCTGCGGCGGCGCTTTCCGCCCGCAGGGAAAGAAGCTCCGCAAGGGGCAGCTTTACCATTTCGGAAAGATCGGCCTTGCCGCTTTCAAAGTAAATCCGACGCTCGATCCGCATAGTGCTGGCCGGTTCTAAATCGTCGTGGTCGTAGGAGCTGTAAGACATTTTGGGTTCACATCCTTTCTATGGCGGTGATCTGATACAAGGGGTTTGGGGCTTCCCCAAAGAGAAAATCCCCGGCCCGGCAGGTGCGCCGGGTCAGGGATTTTGCCGGGAGTGTGGCTACACTCCCTATGCTTGCTGTTTTTAGTTCTTGCCCCTCTGTTCCACGCGGTAGTTTACATACTTGCCGCCGGTATCGGCCAAAAGCACCGTCCCGTCATAGGTTTTGCCGGTTTTCATGGAGCGCAGACCCTTTACCTTTGCCTTTCCGTCTTTAAGGAGCGCGGCGGCGATTTTCGGGGTGAACGCCTTGCCCCGTTCCTCAAAAAATCGGTCATTCTTCCACATGACAAACTGGCAGCTTCGGTTTCCGCAGTAGTAGTTCTTTTTGCCCTCGTAGACGCTTTCCCCGCAGCGCGGACATTTGCCGATAACCACACGCTCGGCTTGAAACAACTTCTGCGCGTCCTTGCTGATCTGAGAGTAGTTTGCGATCAGGCCCCTTGTCATTTCTGCAATGCCAGCCATGAAGCCCTCCGGGTCGGCCTGCCCCTTGGCAATGGCCGTCAGCTCTGTTTCCCACTGTGCCGTAAGCTGGGGAGAGGTCAGCACCTCCGGCAGCACGCAGGCAAGGTTGTGGCCGTCCTTGGTGGGAAGTAGCTGTTTGCCCCTGCGCTCCACAAAGCCCATCTGCACCAGCTTTTCTAAGATGGAGGCGCGGGTGGCCGGGGTTCCCAAACCTTGGCGCTCGGCGTCCTCCGGCAGATCGTCCGCACCGGCGCGCTCCATAGCGGAAAGGAGGGTATCTTCTGTGTAGGATTTTGGCGGTGCGGTGAAATGCTCGGTGACTGTGGCAGTTACCTTGTCAAAGGTCTGTCCCTCGGTGATCTCCAGCAGTTCCCGCGCAAGCTCCGGGGCGGTGTCGTCGGCGTCTGTTTTGAACGACGCCTTAAATCGGCGGTCAAGCTCTTTCCAGCCGGGGGTCAGGATGGTCTTTCCCTTGGCGGTAAAGGTTTTCCCGGCACAGGTGAATGTGGCGGTGACAGCCTCGTACACATGGGGCGCGGCCACGGCGCACAGCAGCTTGCAGCACACAAGGGACAGCAGTTTCTTTTCCCCCTCGGCCAGCCCGTCAAAGCCTTTCTGCACAAATTCCATCGTCGGGACAATGGCGTGGTGGTCGCTTACCTTTTTGCTGTTCAGCACCCGGCCAAACTGCGGGGACAGGTCAAGCCCCGCCGCAAAGGGAAGCAGCGGCCACAGGCCGGACACAAGGCTTTCCGCCGTTGGCAGCATATCATCGGTCAAATACTGGCTGTCGGTGCGGGGATAGGTCAGCAGCTTCTTTTCGTAAAGCTGTTGGGCATAGTCAAGGGTCTGCTTGGCGGTAAATCCAAACAGCCGGTTTGCCTCCCGCTGCAAGGTGGTGAGGTCATAGAGGCGGGGCGGCTGCTCCGTCTTTTTCTCCCGTGTTACCGACACACAAACGGCCTGCGCCGTTTCACAGGCGGCTTTCAGGGCCTTGGCGTCGTCTGCGTTTCCCATGCGTTCACTGGCCGCCTCCATGCCGCCCGCCGCGATCTGAACAATGTGGTATTTCTCTTTCTGAAAGCTGCTGATCTTGGCCTCCCGGTCAACCAGCATTTTGAGGGTCGGTGTCTGGACACGGCCCACGGTCAGGGTCTTATGGTAGAGGATGGAGAACAGCCGGGTCGCGTTGATCCCCACCAGCCAATCCGCCTGCGCCCGGCAAAGGGCCGACTGATACAGGTTATCATAATCGGTTCCCGGTTTCAGGTGGGCAAAGCCGTCTTTGATGGCCGCGTCCTCCATGCTGGAAATCCAAAGGCGCTGAAACGGTTTCTTGCAGCCCGCCATCCGGTAGACGAAACGGAAAATCAATTCCCCCTCGCGCCCGGCGTCGGTGGCACACACAAGGCCGGTAACATCGGGGCGCTCCATCAAAGAACGCAGGGTGTCAAACTGCTTTTTCTTATCGTCGGGAATGATGTACTGCCATTCCTGCGGCAGAATCGGCAGGTCGTCATAGCGCCATTTTTTGAAACGCTCGTCATAAGTCCCAGCGTCGGCAAGGGAAACAAGGTGGCCGATACACCAGCTCACCAGATAGCCGTTCCCCTCCATGTAGCCGTCCTGTTTCTTGTCCGCGCCGATCACGCCCGCAATGCTGCGGGCTACGCTTGGTTTCTCTGCAATTACTAACTGATAGCTCATACTTCGTCCTCCTTATTTCCATCTTCACTTGTCATATCCTCGTCCGGCTCCGGGGCTTCGTCCTCGTCGTCCTCGTCCTCGCCAAAGTCATACTCGGCCAGATCGTCATTTCCTGTGGTGTCGGCTTTTTCCTTTTTGAATTTCAGGAAGTAGAGGGCTGCGCCGCCGCCCAGCAGCACCACCACAAAGAACACCACAAGGCCGCCCATGCCGCTTGGCTTTTCCTCCTGCGGCTTTTCTTCCTCCGGCTGGGGTTTAGGCTCCGGCCCGTTGCAGGCGGTCAGGTTGTTTTTACAGACCGGGCAGGCCGTATTGACGGCCCCGGCTTGACACTTGGCCGTACAGTTGCAGACCTCCGGCTCTTTTTTCCCGTCCTCCAACAAGGCTTGCAGGTCGGCGTCGTCCACTTGGTTGAGGAAATGCACCGCCGTTTCCTTGTCCTCGTTGGCCCGGTCGATCAGGATATAAAAATAGTTCCCGGCCTTGGTGGTGACGGTGATAAGCTGCTTATCCCCGAAAAAATCATCCACCAGCGTAGCGTTGCCCTGCGGGGTGACGGGTACGCCCACCGGCTCCATGCCGCCGGTGGTAGGTTCTTCGGTTTCCTCCGGCACTTCTGCGGGGGCCTCGGTGGTTTCCGGCAGCGGCACAGGGTCAGGGTCAGCGCCCCCGGCGTAGGCGGTAACGGTCGTGGTCGCCATGCAGAGCGCAGCGGCCACAGCCAGCGTCAAGGTGCGGAACAGTTTAGATTTCTTCATGGGCGCTGTCCTCCTGTTCAAAGTCCGGGATCGGGGCCGGGGCCGCCTGCAACGCGCCGCCGCGCACAAAGGCGGCGAACTCCTGCGGGGTCATGTTGAGGCCGCGCACAAGCTGGACGATCTGCAAGTTTTCCTGTTCGGTCTTGGCCGCTTCCAGCTCCCGAAGCTGCTTTTGCAGCTCCGCGATCTTGCCCTTGGTTTTCTCAATATCCTTTTCAATGCGCTCCAATTTGTTCATTGCCATAGTGATTTACTCCTTTCTGGCGTTTAAGGCAACCGCCCGTAACAATAAAAATGCTGCTGCCAGTAGCTTGAATTGAGGTTCGTGTAGGAAATGGGGTCGCCGCAGTGCAGCATGACCGAATTTCCCACATACAGCCCCACATGGGACATCCCGGCAGTGTCATAAGTGCCGACGAAAAATACAAGGTCGCCGGGCTTGGCCTGCTCCGGGGAAACGGGAGTGCAGATGTTGTAAAGCCCCTGCGCCGTCTGGCGTCCCACATTCCAGCCGGAATGATTGATAACCCAGCTAATGAAGCCGGAACAATCAAAGCTGGTGCTTGGGGAGCTGCCGCCCCACACATAGGGATAGCCCACATACTTTTCCGCCTCGGCGATCATGGCGGCAAAGGCTTCGTCCTTTAGCGCCTCCGGGGGGATTTCATAGTAGGTCGGCTCTTTCGGGGTGGAGGCGTGGGGATAGCTGCCGTTGGGGAACAGGTCTGGCCGGTTGCCCAAAGTCTGCATATAGGCAGCATAAAAGCCCATCTGTTCCTCGGTGAGAATGTAGATGGGCAGGTGGGACAGGTCAAAGTTTTCCAGCTTCACATTGCAGATGTAGTAAGTGTAGGGTACTTCCACGGTGTAGGTGTTTCCCTCGCTGTCCGTCCTCGTTTCGGTGCGGTAGCGGGTTTCCGTTTCGATGGTCTGGGTCAGGATGTACTGTTTTTCAAAGAGCATAGCAAGATCGCCCTGTACCTCCCCCAAAGTGAACACGCCGTTATGCAGCGCGGAGAGGATGGAGGTCAGCACATAGGGGTCATGCTTGATCTCGTCCAGATCGAAACGGTATTCGTCATAACCGGGGTGCAGGCTTTCGTAGTTGTCAAGTTCGTGCTGCAAGTCTGCTTCCAGCGCGCCATAGGCGGCTTCGGCTCCCAGCATATCGCTGTCCTCGGAGAGATAGGAGGTGGCGGCAAGGCCCGTCCCGGTGCTGCCAAACATGGCGGTGCAGGATTGCAAGCCGCCCATCACCAGCAGGAGCATAAGGCCTACGCCGCCGACGATCAGCGCCCCTTTCCAGTGCCGGGCGGCAAAGGACGCGGCCTGTCTGCTTTTCTCTGCGGCTTTCTTGGCTGCGGCAGCCGTGGTCTTGGCGGTGCTTGCCGCCCCCTGTGCGGTCTGGCCCGCCGCCCTTGCTGCCTTGGCATATTCCCGCTTGATGTGCTGTTTCTGCCAGAAGCGGGAAACGGGGTTCTTGGTCGCCTGCGCCAGCTCCGGGTTGTCCCGCAGGGATTTTTGATACGCAAACTCGGCGTTGGCGGCGATGGACTTTCGCTCGGCCTTGGCTGCGGCCCGGTAGGGTTTGAGCTTGTGGCGGTGGACGCCGCTGCGGATCATGCGGCCCGCCTGCCGTTCCGCCAGTTCCTCCCCCTTGTGGCCGCCCTCCACGCCCACATTTTCGTGTTCTACCTCATGGATTTTTCCGTGGAGGTAAAGCCCGGCTTCCTGTATGGGGCGGCTGGCCGGGTTTGGTTTGAGCTGGGGAGGGGATTTCTCCACCTTGTCAAAATACAGCCTGCTTTTGGCCTTGCCCTTGGCCTCGTCATAAACGGTTTCCTTGGTGACGACACGCTTTTTCGGCAAGGCTTCTTTGGCTGCTTCCAGCTGATCCGCCCGTTTTTCTGCCTTTTTGATATACGGGGCCAACTCCGGGGAGGCCCGTTCCTCGGCGGTAAACTGCAACCGGGAAACAGGGCCGGTGGCCTGCGCCACGGTTTCCCCGGCGTCCTTGGCCGCTTTCTTTGCCTTGTGGCGGTCGTGCAGTTCGTCCGCCCGTTCCAGTATTTTTTCCGCCGCGCCCTCCGGCTGGGCGGTGTATTCCTGCTCGGCCTCCCGGCTGGACACATTGACGCTTTCGCCGGTGGTCTGGTTATCCAGTGTCAGGCCGTCGCGGGTCATGTGCTGCGTTACCTTGTCGCGGGGTTTTAAGGGTTCCATATCCGATCACCTCCTTGCTGTCTGTTCCGGCAGCGCCCGGTTTCAATCTCTGCAATATAGCGCAGGATGGGGTACACCTGCGGGGGAACAACTGCGTTTCCCAAAGTCTTTAACCGCTTTGCCACATTCGCCGGTGGGTCGCTGATTAAGTACGGGATTTGCGCCGGTTCTTTGGCCCACATGGAATGTCCGTCCATCTCCGGGGGAATCCCATCAGCCATTCCACCCAGTCGGGATTCAGTTTCACATCCCCCGGCGGGCTGCCCAGCAGTTTGTAAACCGCCCATGACAGCCGCGCCGTCCATACGGTTCCGCTGGGATTGTATTTTCGGAAGCTCCCAGTCGGGGTCATCCGCACATCGACAGTTTTCCCCACATCCCCCGTGTCGCTGGCAAGGGGCGTGGGAAGCAGCATGGCCGATGATGAAAGTTCTTTTGCGCTCATGCCATGCGCCGACGGCGACAGCAGGAAGTACGAAAACCCTAACGGCGTAGCCTGCCTGCTCCAAGTCAAAAACCGTCTTGTCGAGCCCCAGATGGATGAAGCCAGCAACATTTTCTCCAAGCACCCAAGAGGGGTGCAGTTCCCGGATAACGCGGAGCATTTCGGGCCATAAATACCGTTCGTCCTCAAATCCCCGTTGTTTCCCGGCACTGGAAAAGGGCTGGCAGGGGAATCCCCCGGAAATAAGTGTGGTGGTTTCTCGTCCTGTTTTTTCAAAAAATGCCTCCTTTGTCACTGTGGTAATGTCCCGGAATTTTGGTACCTGCGGCCAGTGCTTTTTCAAAACTTCCATCGGGAAATCCGCCCATTCGCACTGGCATACGGTGGTAAACCCTGCGGCTTCCGCCGCAAGGTCGATCCCACCGATCCCGGAAAACAGGCTGAAATGTGTTAAGGCGCTCATACCGTCGCCCCCTCGCCTAACCGGGTCGTCATGATCTGGTAGAGCTGGGTGTTTTTCGGGATGGGGTTCTTAAAGGGCAGGATCACATTTTCGTAAATGAGAAGCCCCTCGCCGGGTTCGGAATTGTCCACATACCGTAATTGCTGGGGTGAAATGTTCAGCCGTTCCGCAAGGATTTTGCGGTCGCCGCTGGCCTGATTGAGTAGGCAGATAAAGTCGCTGTTTTCCAAAATGTTCTTAATTTCCGGGGAGGAAAGCAGGTCTTTTACATTCTGCGTTGCACCTGTGGGAATCCCGCCCCACTTACGGAAACGCTTCCAAATCTCACAGGAAAAGGCCGCCGTCTGTTCCTCTCGCAAAAGTAGATGGAACTCATCACAAAAATACCATGTCGCCTTGCCCTTGCTGCGGTTTTGGGTGACGCGCCCCCAAATCTGGTCTTGGACAATGAGCATACCGATTTTCTTTAGCTGCTTGCCCAGTTCCTTGATGTCAAAGGCCACAATGCGGTTTTGAATGTCGATGTTGGTTCTGTGGTTGAACACATTTAGGCTGCCGGACACATACAGGTCAAGGGCCTGCGCCACCCGGTCGGCCTCCGGGATATGCTGGTCTAACAGGGCTTTGTGCAGGTCTGCAAGGATGGGCATATTTTCCGGCTTGGGGTCTGCCAGATAAGGTCGGTAGATCACCTGTACCGCCCGGTCGATCACCGTCTTTTCAATGGCTTCCAGCCCGTTCTTGCCGCCCATGACAAGCTCACAGAACGACAGCACAAAGTCGGATTTCAAGGCCAGCGGGTTTTCATCCTCGGAGTAGTTCAGGTTGATGTCCAGCGGGTTCACATAGTTTTTGCTGGTAGGCGACAGCTTCACCACCTGCCCATGCAGCCGCTTCACAAGGGGGTAATACTCGGCTTCCGGGTCACAGATATACACATCGTCCGGGGTGCAGAGGAACACGCTCAAAATTTCTGATTTACAGCTCATACTTTTGCCGCTTCCCGGTGTCCCCAGCTTTAGCCCGTTGGGACACCTCGCCCGTTTGCGGTCGAGCATAATCATGTTGCCGGTTTTGGCGTTGATCCCGTAATACATGGCGTCGCCGCCCTGAAAAAGCTCCTGCGTCACAAAGGGGACGAACACGGCCACGCTGGAAGTCGTCAGGGAGCGTTCAATCTGGATGTGGCTGGCCCCCAGCGGCAGGCTGCTCATAAGCCCCTGTTCCTGCTGGTAGTCCAGCCGCACAAGGGAGCAGTTGTACTTCTGGGCGATCCCGGCAGCCCAGAACACATCGTTTTCCAGCTTTTGCCGGGTGTCTGCGGTGTTCAGCACCAAAAAGGTAAGCTGGAACATCCTTTCATTCCGGCTCTGCAAGGTCTTTAGTAGCTCCTTGGCGTCCTGCCCGTAGGTGGCAAGGTCGCTGGGAAGTATATCCATGTCGTAACCACTTCTTACCGCCCGTTTCTGTTCCTGAATCTTCATGGCGTCAAGGTCGGTGATCTTGCGCTTGACCGTCTTAATGGCGTCGCTCTGGTCGATGGCCTGCACATGGAGGTTCACCACAATGCCGTTTTCTGTGTTGAGGAAGTCGGCCAGCATTTCATCCGACAGCTCCGGGGAGAGGATTTGCAGGAAGCTCACCGCCCCGTATTTGCCGCCCAGCCCGAACATCCGGGCATTGCCGAAGCGGAACGAGGACGGGGCGATAAAGTCCTTGGTGGAAAGCCCCGACGGGGCAAGCCACTTCCAGTCAAAAGAAAACGGCTCCCCGTCCGGGTGGAAAATGCTGTGCATGACTTCCAGCCGTTCCTTGGCGTCCAGTCCCCACGCGGAGGCCCCCATGCTCTTGAAATAGCCCAAAAGGTCGGTTTCGATCCGGCGCAGTCTGGCGCGGGCCATTTTCAGGCTGTCCGCCTCGATGGTGTAGGTCATAAATTTCCGCTTCATCAGGCCGTTGTTCCCGTTCACAAGCTGGTCTTGCAAAATGTCGGAATACTCGCTGCGGATGTCGTCGAAGTCGTCCCCCTGCGCCCGGATTTCAAAGCTCTTGGCGTACTGCTTGGGGTCGATCTTGCGGTTGATAAAGGAAAACTGCACATGAATGGAGGCGTCCAGATAGTTGTAGAGGTCGCACAGGTTTTCAAAGATGGCGGTCTTGGTGTCCGCCTGCGCCAGTTGGTAGCTGATGTCCGTAAACTCAATGCACTTGGAAAAGGTGCGGGGCGTTACCCGGCATACGCCGTCCTGATACATGGCCTCATAGGGAATACTGGCCTGTGCCGAATGGGGCTTGCCGTCGCCCTTATACTTTCGGATGACGGCCTGAATCTCTTTCTTTTCGGCGCGGGTGAGCTTGACCGGCGCTTTTGCGCTCGTTTCGTTCTTTTGCTTTTTGGACAATGGCGTTGACCTCCTTTTCCATTTGGGATTGCCGCACAAGGGCGGTATAAGCGTTGTTGGTCTGATAGGGCCGTTCCTTGGGCTGGATGAAGCAGCACTCGACGATCTGGCGCACCACCACTTCAAGGGGCTGGCCGTGTTTTTCGTAAAGCGCCAGCAGAAAGCCCGGCAGCATGGCAAACACCATAATGAGCGCCGCCGCGCTGGTCGGGACGCGGCCCCGGATCAAAAAGAAAAGCGGGACGCCTACCAGCAGCGCACCGCCAAAACAAATGAGCTGGCGTTTCGTCAGCCCGAATACTACCTTGGATTTGACCTTGGTTAAATCCTTGGGGACAGTTACATAAGCCATAAAAAGTCACCTCGTTTCTGGTACGGACAGGGAAAAATCGCTGTCCAATTCATTGCCCCACACATCCCAGCCGGGGGTTTTCTGTCTGGCAAACAGTTCTGCGCGGGGCAGGTCGCCCGCAAGGGCTATGATTTTCTCGCGGGTAATGTCTGGTTTCTTGCTGTGTTCCTCCACCGGGGAAATGATAAACTGATGGACGCTTTTGGAGTAACGCTTGGGATGGCCCCGCTTGGCAAGCAGGCAGATTTCCGCGTTTCCTCTCGTCCAATAGCCCAGTCCGTAAAACCATGTGGGGCTTTTGCGGTTCAATTTCAGCCAGACAAAGGCCACGGTCTTAAAGGAAAAGCCCCACGCCTTAATCAGACGCAGCGCCTCCGGGAGCTGTGGGAAAGTCGCCCACAAAAACAAGAGGCAGTCTTTTCCCGCCAGCGTTTCCACCGGCAGGGCGCATAGATCGTCAATGCTCATGGTGGGATAGTGATGTTCCGCCGCCCCTGTCCGTTTGCACTCATATCTCCACGGCGGGTCGGCGTAAAGGATGTTGTAGGTTTTCTTTTGTGTTTCCTCGATGGTTGGTATTCCTCCTGTCTGTCAATGTGCGGTAAATACGGCTTTCGATATGCTGCCGGTCTTGAACAGACAGAAGCAAAGCAAAACGGTATAGCCCATACAGCCCCAGATCGCGCCGGATATGTCGTCGGCGGTTCCGATCTGCTGGATCAGCACCGCATAAATCCCGACAACCACCATGATTAAAAAGGCTTGGAAGCCCAGCGCAAGCAGGGATTTCAAGTAGTTCTGGCCCATGCCGCGCCACTCTGCATTGCCCAGCGTGGCAAGGGGGATCGGCCCCAATGCGGTCACGGCGTAAATTTCAATCATTCTTCCATAGGTCACAAGGAAAATGCAGATGGAAAGAATGTTCATCGTCAGCCCCACAACAAGGGTCTGGAACCACAGGCCCAGCAGCGGCCCGATGTCCATTGCTTCAAGGCGGCTTTCCAGATCGGGCAGCAGCGTGTCAAAATCAATGCTGGTATCTCCGATAATCACCCCGGCGCTTTGGTTGACGACCTGCTGGGTGGCGTCAAACACGCCCATGACGATATTCCATGTGTTCGTCACAATGAGAATGGCAAAGGCGCTTTTGAAAATCCAGCGGAAGAACATGGAGCTGTCGAAGTCGTGCATATTGTTCTTTTCCACGATCATGTCGATCAGCTCATAGCACATCACAAGGGCGAGAATGGCCGCCGCAATGGGGACGATCACCGTTTCGGACAGGTTTTGCAGCATGGAGAAAATGCCGCCGTTCCAGTCCTGCGGGGTACTGCCCACATCCGACGCGATTGCCCCGACTTTGGTATTGACTGTGTTAAACAGGCCGGACAGGTTGCCCATGATACCGTCGATCAGGATTCCTTTGATCCATTCCCCGATTAAATCACCAATCATGTGGGGACACCTCCTTTCCCGCGCCCTCCCAGATCAGAGAGGGCGCGGAGGGTTTTCTAACACACATGGGGTTATCCCAGCAGCCCGGACAGCAGCGGAACAAGGGTCATGCCGATCAGGGCAACGCCTCCTCCGGCGACAAGCTGCTTGATTCCTTGGCTCTTGCTCGCCGGGTTGTCCGCCCCGTATCCCTCCAAAAGATTGACGCCGCCCCATACGCAAAGCGCTCCGCCGAGGCCCACAACGATGGTCTGCAAAGTATCAACTGCACTATTGAAAAATTCCATAAATTTACCTCCATAAATTCAGATTGTGATGGTGTTTGGGTACAAAAAAGCCGCCGTACACAGCGGCAGCCTCACAATCCGCAGACGGCCCGGAGTTACTGGCCGTCCCGCCATTCCAGCACAGCCAGCGAAAAAATTTCGCCCCATGCTTCACACAGTCTGCGGTCTATTTCCCTTGCAAGTTCTTCGGCTTCCCCGTCCGTGGGCGGGGTATCATGTTCTGCGATCCACTGGCACAGCACCGCAGCGGAAATGATTGCCCGGTAGATTTCTTTCTCATACTTGAAATAATCCGCAAATGTCCATTCGTCCGAGTGTCCCATCGGTCACGCTCCTTTCTCTATGGCCGCTTTATTCTGCGGAAAAATCTTCCTCCGACAGCTCAATGTCGTAGAGGTCAAAGGGTTCGTCCTCCGTTATCACGCGCCGCCTTTTCCGGCGCAGGGACGACAGGTAGCTGTCCACATCAAAGGTGTTCTTTTTGTCAGCGTCCGAGAGGTATTTATAGCGGGGGTGGCGGGTGATGTCGTATTTCTCACTGAAAAACGGCCTCACGCCGCGCACCTGCAAAATACACTTGCCTCCGTCCATCGTTGCAATTTCGTCTTGGCTCATCAGCTCCTTTCCGAGTTTTTGGTAGTTCAGTCCGTGGGAGGTCTGCGCGCCCCGGTTCTCGCTCTGGTTGTAGCTGTCAATGGTTTCCTTGCCCAGCACCTCCGCGATCTCCTTGGCGTTCTTGCCCCTGCCACTAAGGAACAGCGTACAGTCGCAGTTGTCGGAAATGATTTCCGCCGCGTCCTTGTAAATGGCCTTTAGCTGCGACTGGCTCTGCAAAATAATAGAAGCCGAGATTTCCCGGCTTCGGATGGTGGCGATCAGCTTGTCAAAGTTTGGAATCTGGCCGATGTTGGCGAACTCGTCCAGAATCAGCCGCACATGGACGGGCAGCCGCCCGCCGTATTTGTCATCGGCCCGGTCACACAAAAGGTTTATGAGCTGGCTTTGCACCATTGCCAGAATGAAATTAAAGGTCGTGTCCGTGTCCGACATAATCAGGAACAGGGCTGTTTTTTTGTCCCCGATGGTGTCAAGTTCCAGTTCGTCGTCCTCCATCAGCTCCCGCACCTCCCGGATGTCAAAGGGCGCTAATCTGGCTCCGCAGCTTATCAAAATGGAGCTGCGGGTCTTGCCCGCCGACAGCAGGAATTTACGGTACTGGCGCACCGCAAAGTGTTCCGGGTCTTTTTCTTCCAGCCGTTCAAACATCTGGTCTACCGGGGATTGAAATTCCGGGTCGTCCTCGCGGGCTTCACTGGCATTTATCATTTCAAGCAGCGTAGTGAAATTCATTTCATCGTCCGGCGCTTCGTACCAGATATAGCCAATGAGGGCCGAATACAGCAGGCGTTCCGATTTGATCCAAAAATCCTCGGCGCTTTTTTCGCCCTCGCCCTTGGTGTTACAGATCAGAGTGTTTACCAGCTTCAAAATGTCCTTTTCCGAATGGATGTAGCGAAACGGGTTGTAGCGCATACTCTTGGAAAAGTTAATGGTATTCAGCACTTTTACCCGGTAGCCGCACCGCACAAGGAGCTGGCCCACCTCGCCGATCAGACTTCCTTTCGGGTCGGTAATCACGAATGAGGTCGGGTAGTCCTTGGACACGCACTGCATGAGGTTGGGCTTCACAAAGAACCGGGTCTTGCCGCTGCCGGAACCGCCGATCACCAGCACATTTTTGTTCCGGGCGGTCTTGGGGTCTTTGGGCCGGTTGTTCATGGTGAGGCGTTCCGTCTGGGTCAGGAGGATGTTGTTGTCAAACACCGGGTCGATGTACGGGGCTATATCTTTGGGGCTGCCCCAACGGGCGCTGCCGTACTCGACACCCCGGCGGTATTTCTTGGCGTTCTTGCTTTTGCAGTACACCATCAGCCGCAGCGCCACCGCACCGGCCACGCCCACCGCCAGATCGAACAGGTGGAAGCTGGGGGCGGCGCTTTCAAAGGCAAGGGAAAAGCCGTCCGCAAGGTGCAATAGCTTTTCCGACAAGTCCGCCCCAGCCGCCAGCCGGTAGGTCTGTCCCAGCTTGCCGAACAGGTAAACAAACAGCAGGTAGGGCAGGTTGGCGATGATCAGCTTTTTCATTTCCGGCTTCATCGTGACAGCCCCCTTTCCTTGATTTTCTCCTTGGCCTGCTGGCTGCTTCTGGCCGCTGCCTTTTCTTTCAGGACGGCAAGGGTCTTTCGGATGGAGGGGCGCTCCTGCTGTTTGAGCTTCTTGGCCGTAAACTCCTTAAACGCCTGTTCCAGATTGTCCGCCTGCTTGGATTTGAAGATCACGATATACCGGGGCGGATGGGTAGTGCGGTCTTTCCGCAAGGTAAAATCAATGTCGTATTTCTTGGCGCAGGGCTTAAACAGGCCGATGTTGGCGTCGGTGATCTCAATGTTGGACAGGGCGGAACCGTCCTTTTTGAGCTGCCGTAAGCTCTGCTGTCCGTGATGGGCCTTGCCCGTCCCTTTCTGCCGGGCGGCCAGATATTTTCGGATGGCCGCTTGCAGCACTTGGGCGGTGAGCTTGCCCGTCTTAACCGCTAACGCTATGGTTTTCTGGTCTACTTCTTCCTGCAACTGCTATCCCTCCTTTGGAAAGTCAGCAGGCAGGCGGATGGCTTAAATCCGCACCCGCAGGCCGGAGAGGTCGTCGGCATGGATTCCCACAAGATACCAGTTCTCGGCCATTTCAATGCGGGTCGGCCTCCATCTGCCGCCCACCATCACATCAAAAGTTTCTCCGCAGTGCAGGCCGCCGTAATAGTCCGCAAGGTCAAAGCGGATGTCGTAGCGGTCTGTCTGCTCGTCAAAAATCAAAGCACCCTGTTTCATAGGGTCGGCCTCCTTTCAGATTTTGCCGGTGTTCATGTCATGGGCCACCAGCGCCGTGTAATAGCCGTTGATGGTGCTTGGGGCGTTGAACAGAACCGCCAGCAGGTATTTTTTGATGTTCCGTATTTCCGTGGTGTTTTTGCTGATACAGTCAAAGACAAACTCAATGTGAGAGCTGTTCAGCTTCATCAGCTTGGATTTCACCAGCTCGGCGGGGTAATCGTCCCCGGCAATGCGGATGGTCTTTCGGGCGCTGCATACGGTTTCCACCAGCAAGTCCACGATCTCGTCCAGCATATCCCGGTCAATCCCCTTGGCGTACTGGCAAAGGTGTTCATACTCGATGTTGTCCTTGATGATCTCCCGATAAATCTCTACGGCGCTCTGTGATTTCGCTCCCGTTCCTTTCCGTTCCGGCGGCGCAGCCGCTTCTTCCCCCAAAGGAGAGGGAGGGGAAAGGATAAGAATGGAATCGGTATTTGATCCATCCGTAATTGATTTCTCTTTACTTGATCTATCTTTATTTAATTGCGTTGGTTTTTCCTGCGTAGGCTTTTCCTGCGTTGGATTATCCAATGTTGGATTTTCCAATGTAGGTGAATCCGGCACAGGCTGGGGCTGTTCATAAATGATGTAATCCGCCCCGCGCAGGCGGCCTTGGCTGTCACGCTCACGGGAACGCACGATATAGCCCGCCTGTTCCAGCTCCCGGACAGCCGCCCGGATCGCGTCGATCTGCTCCCGGTTGATAAGGGATAAGCCTTTCAGCGTAAAGTCCCAGCTCTCCGGCAAGGACAGCATTTGCGACAGCAGCCCCTTGGCTTTCAGGGACAAGTCCTTGTTCCGCAGGTGGTGGTTGGACATCACCGTATAGCCCCGGTTTTTCTCCACTCGAAAAACTGCCATCTCGTCGTCCACTCCTTTCACTTGAAATTTCACCGCGCCGTCAAGGGCGGTGAGCTTGCCCGGCTGGTAGGGACATTCCTCATACACACAAAACTGGTACTTCCAGTGCGGGCGGTAGAAACGGCAGGTGCCGCAGCCCTCCGGCGCTCCGGCCTCGCCGTTGTCAAAATGATCTGCGCCCGGCCTCGTCTGCATGAGCTGTTCAAAGGCCCGGTCGCTGCCGGAAGTAAAGTACATAGGCGGTCGCCTCCTTTCTGTTTTTGGGCGCAAAAAAGCGGCGTCCTGATCTCCCCAAAGGGGAAAAGAGAACGCCGCTGTCTGCGGTGTCGTATTCAATTTTCGATGTGTCACTATTTGGGCGCTGGGCTTCACGGGAAGCAGAAGCGTGTCAAAGCTCAATCCGAAAGTAGTAAATCGGTAGTAAATTCAGTTCTTATATCCCGTGAAATGCCCGTATTTCCGGGCTTTTTGGAGATAATCAGAGTTGTTGAATTAACCATTTTCCTGAAGCTATCATTACCCGGATTCAAATAAACTCCCATTATATATGCCCCTCCTGAATATATTCATCACACTATATAAATTCTACATTTGTCTGATATATTTGATGTTGGGATCAAAACATGTGCTGTAAACTTAGCGTGTATAACGTATTATATTTATGCATATCA
>OGNV01001044.1_pt1 | contig 20001 bp, 19 predicted proteins | sample 1573561 | NCBI WGS metagenome assembly OGNV01 (sample SAMEA2581892, study PRJEB24529) | metagenome | biome: Human gut stool | place: China | collected 2011
TAAAAGAAAAATATATGTATTTGCAGTAGGGATGATCTTACTGTTCCTGATTGGAAAATATTCTGGCTGGTCCGGGCGGCTGTTAAATGGGGATCTTACCCAGGCATTACAGCATATAACAGAAGAAAATCTGCCTGTGGCCATTTTCATATATCTGGTGGTTACCGCAGTGGGAAGTGTAGCTTTCGCTTTGCCGGGGATCAGTTTTGCAATCCTTGCGGGACTGCTGTTTGGTCCGGTGTTGGGGACGATCTGCTGTACAGTTGCAGCTACTTTGGGAGCAGTTGCAGCTTTTCTCTTAGGCAGATATTTTCTGAAAGATACAGTAGGGGCAGCTGCCAGAAAAAATCCATATCTGCGCCGCTTACTGTTTGATGAAACAGGGAAAAAACAGATCTGGATCCTGATGATCACCCGGCTGGTTCCTTTGTTTCCCTATAATCTGCAAAACTTTGCCTATGGGGTAACAGACATGCCACTTAAAACCTATGCGGTTGGAACTTTTCTTTTTATGCTTCCGGGAACTGCCATGTATACATTTGGAACAGCAGGTCTGGCAGATCCAAGTATAAGAAAAGCCTGTTTCCTTGGGGCCGCTATATTAGCGGTGGCAGTAACAACAGCAGGTGTCCTGTTAAAGAAAAAAGTCCTTGCAGAACAGGAAAAAACGGATTTGAAAAATGGAGATGAGATGTGATGAAAGAGTCGGTCACAGGCTGTACCCACTGCGGCGTATGCACAGAAAACTGTGAGTTTTTAAAGAAATATGACCTAACCATCGGAGATACAGAAAAACTTTCCAAGATGGCATATCACTGTTTCCTCTGTGGAAAATGTTCCAAAGTCTGTCCCCAGGGGATTGATGGACGGGAAATAGTACTCCAAATCCGAAGACACCGGGTAAAAGAAGCAGGCGGCAGGATACCTGAAAAGGGTTATGGGATGCTCCTGTGGGAGAAAGAAGATTATAAATTCCGCAGATACACAGGAACGGGAAAAACAGCATTGTTTTTCGGCTGTAACTTTCCTTCTTTTTATCCGGAGACTACCCGTTATCTGGGGAAACTGCTGGCAGAAAAAGCAGATGCATTTTCTGTATTTGACTGCTGTGGGAAGCCGATAGCCGAGCTGGGACTGGAAGAAAAAGAAACAGTGATCCTGGAACGCTTAAATAAAAAGCTCCTGGAAGCGGGGGTAAGAGAAGTGGTTATGGTCTGTCCAAACTGTTATGCTTTTTTGAAAGACAAACTTTCTGTTCCGGTGATCAGTATTTACGAAAAATTACAGGAACTGGGGCTGGGAAACAGGATCATGGAAGAGCAGAATATTTTCCTTCCATGTCCGGAACGTGAAAAGAGAGAACTTTTAAAACAGATACGGTCATTTCTGACAGCAGAACCGAAGATCCTTTCCAGCGCAAATTGCTGCGGCCTTGGAGGCTGCGCAGCATTGAAAGAACCGGAACTTGCAGGTCAAATGGCAAAGTCAGCAGGCAGTATACAGAATACAAGCGTGTATTGTGCCTCCTGTGCCGGAAATCTCACAAGAGCCGGCGGAAAAAATATAAAACATCTGCTGGTACAGATCCTTGGAAGAGAAGAAGTGCCGGATGTAAGGCATTCTCTGTGGAACCGGGTTCGTGCAGGAAGATAGAAGAGGGAGAAAGTATGAAGAAGAATAAAAATAAATGGATCGAAAAGGTGATCCTGATCGTTTGCGTGGTAGCAGCTATAGCTGTATACATGGCAGTACCGTCCGTACACCAGGGCATGAATCGTGTTTTTGCCATGTTTGCAACCGGTGATTTTACCGTGCTTCGCGATTTTGTAGCGTCCTATGGAGCCTATGCAGCGGCATTATCTTTTCTGTTAATGATCCTGCAGTCCATTATCGCGCCATTGCCTGCATTTCTTATTACCTTTGCCAATGCAAACTTATTTGGCTGGTGGAAGGGAGCTATTTTATCCTGGTCCAGTGCTATGGCAGGCGCAGCAATCTGTTTCTACATTGCAAGGATCTTAGGTCGTGATGTGGCTGAAAAGCTGACCAGCCGTTCCGGTCTGGCACAGATCGATACATTTTTTGAAAAATACGGAAAAAATACGATCCTGATCTGCCGTCTGCTGCCTTTTGTATCTTTTGATATTGTAAGCTACGCAGCAGGACTTACATCTATGTCCTTTTCCTCCTTCTTTATTGCAACGGGAATTGGACAGCTGCCTGCAACCATTGTTTATTCTTATGTAGGCGGCATGTTGACCGGCGGAGCAAAGTTATTTGTTACAGGGCTTCTCATTATCTTTGCCCTGTCAGCGCTGATCTTTATGATGCGCAGTATTTATATGGAACATATGAAAAAGAAAAGAGGATAGGAACATGACAAAAGAAGAAGTCTGTCAGTTGTTTATGGCCGGTATTGACTGTTCTCAGGTAGTGACCGGCGCATGTGCAGAAAAAATGGGAATGACCAAAGAACAGGCAAGGAAAATGTCAGCCTGTTTCGGAGGTGGAATGATGTGCGGGGAGACCTGCGGCGCTGTGACCGGCGCGTTAATGGTCCTTGGAATGGTATTTGGGCACAGTGAAGAAAATGACGGCGACCAGAAGGGCGTCATGGCAGGAAAAGTGGCTGAATTTAAGAAGCGTTTTCTGGAAAAATATCCTTCCGATATGTGCCGTGAGATCCTGGGACATGATATTTCAAAACCGGGAGAAATGGATAAGGTGCTGGAAAAAGGCCTTATGTTTGATCTCTGTCCGCAGATTGTTCTGGATGTGCTGTCTATTTTAGAGGAGCTGGTTTAAATGAGACAGACGCTGATCCTTTTTACAAGGATCCCGGTACCGGGAAAGACAAAAACCCGGTTGATGCCCTATTTTTCACCAAAGCAGTGTGCGCAGCTGCATACCTGTTTTCTGAAAGATATCAGTGAACAGTGCAGAAAAGTAAAGGCCGACTGTTTTGTATGCTATGCAGCCGAAGACGGGGATGTGAAGGAACTTAAGGATATCCTTGGGAAGCAGAAAGAATATTTTCCACAGACAGGTAAGTCCCTGGGGCAGAGGATGTATCACAGCCTGGAATATGTTCTGGGGCTGGGATATGACGTTTGCCTTCTTATGGGGACAGATATTCCAGAAGTCAGCAGCCCGGATCTGGAAAAGGCTTTTCAGGTATTGAAAGAAAAAGACGCTGTTTTTGGAAGAACGGCAGATGGCGGCTATTATCTGGTTGGTATGAAGCGGCCCATACCTGAGGCCTTTGGCTTAAAGCAATATGGTCACAGCCATGTGTTTGAAGATACTTTAAAAGAACTTTCAGATGCAGGAATAAATGTTGGATTTACAACGAAACATCAGGATATGGATACGCCGGAGGACCTTCAATGTTACAGATGGCGGATGCGTCAGGACAGGAGACTTCAGAACAGCCATACAGGCCGGTATCTGGCAGCAAATGTAAAAATATCTGTGATCATTCCGGTCTATAACGAGGCAAAGACCATAGAAGCTATGAAAAAGCAGCTGTATCCCTACCGCTCCCGCTGTGAGATCCTTTTTGTAGACGGAGGAAGCACAGACGGGACGCCGGAAATGATCGGACCGGATTTTAAACTGCTCCGTTCTGAAAAAGGGCGGGCCAATCAGATGAATCTGGGAGCAGAGGAAAGCCATGGAGATATCCTGTTTTTCCTTCACTGTGACAGTGAACTGCCCCCAAGGCCATTAGAAGAGATCCGTCGGGTGATGAAAGACCACAGCGCGGGCTGTTTTGGGATCGCCTTTCATTCCGGGAATTTCTTTATGTTTACCTGCCGGGTCATTTCCAATCACAGGATCAAGGATCGGAAGGTGATGTTTGGGGATCAGGGGATCTTTATTGACAGGAAGCTGTTTTTACAGGCAGGAAAATTTCCGGTGATCCCGGTTATGGAAGATTACCAGTTTTCATTGACATTAAAAGAAATGGGAGTCCGGCTGGGAATGGCGAAAAAGCGGATCTATACATCGGATCGCCGCTTCCCAAAAGGTACGATACCCAAATTAAAATTAATGTGGAAAATGAACCGGTTAAGAAAAATGTACCGGGATCATGTTCCCATAGAGAAGATCGACCGATTATACCGGGATGTAAGGTAGGTGAGCCGCAGGTCATGGAACGGACGAAAGGATTAAAAGAATACATTCAAACAAAAGAGTACCGGGAAAGCCTGGGACTGTCTGGACAAGTGACAGAAACCTATACCATGCTTGCCCAGGGAGAATACAACCGCAATTATACCTTTATTCATCCCATAACGGGACAGAAGCTGGTGCTGCGGATTAATTTTGGCAGCCAGATGCATTTAAAAGACCAGATCCTATATGAATACAGGGCATTGAAGCTGTTGGAAAACTCCGGGCGTACGCCAAAAGCTATTTATGCAGACGGAAGCTGCAAATATCTTCCCTATGGTGTTATGGTCATGGAATTTCTGCCGGGACATAGTCTGGATTATAAAACAGAACTGTTTTCTGCCGCAGGCTGTCTGGCAGATATACACAGTGTAAAAATGCCGGAAACCCATTCGCTGATCCAGCCAAAAGAACCTTTAAAAGCCATACTGGAAGAGTGTGAGGCCATGGTAAAGACCTATATGGAGTCAGACCTGGGGGATGAGCAGAAAAAGCGCAGGATCCGCAGCTTGCTGGATCAGGGGTGGAAGGCAGTGAAAAGTTTAAAGTCAGATATTCCTTATCACTGCTGTATCAATACAGAGTTAAATTCTACCAATTTTCTTGTTAATGACAGAGATGATAATGAAAAAGAGGCGTATCTGGTAGATTGGGAAAAGCCATTATATGGAGATCCGGCCCAGGATCTGGGACATTTCCTGGCACCTACAACTACTTTCTGGAAAACAGATGTGATCCTGGATCAGGAGCAGATGGATGCCTTTTTAGATACATATATAGAAAAAGTAAATGGCCGCTTTGATACCACAGGCTTAAAGAAACGGACTTACATTTATATTCCGGTCACCTGCCTGCGTGGGATCACCTGGTGTGCTATGGCATGGGTACAGTATCAGCAGCCAGATAAAGAAATATTCAACCAGTCGACCTTTGATAAACTGGAAGTATATCTTTCTGATGAGTTTTTAAGCCGGATCGAGAACATCTGGAACCGGTTTTAAACTATAAATAAATATATTTTTTTATTCACAAGGAGGAACTTTATTATGAAGAAGCAGTGGAGAGTTTTATTTTTAGCAGCAGCGGCAGCAGTCGTTATGTCAACAGGATGCGGTAATTCTGCGTCTACACAGACCACAGCAGCAACAACAGCAGCTGAGACTACATCAGCTGAGACCACAGCAGCAGAGTCAAAGGCAGAAGAGTCTGAGGCAGCAGAGGTAACTTTCGGCGGAAACCGTACAGAAGAAGACATTGACTGGCAGTATGTAGATGGCAAAGACGCAGTTGCAGCAGTAGGCAGCGATGACGTTCAGTTCTTAGATGTACGTGATGATGACACCTATGCACAGGGACATTTAAAGGGATCCCTGCAGTGCGGATTAAAAGATTTTGAGAGCGCAGATGCACAGAAGGCAATGTACGAACTGGCACAGACCATGGACTCTTCCAAGCCTGTATACATTCTCTGCTACAGCGGTAACAAGTGTGCAAAGACAGCAATCGCTGTTATGAAGGACGCTGGTTTTGATACCAACGAACTGTTCATCATCAAAGACGGTGCAAAGGACAAAGATGTAGCAGCAGCTCTGGTTACAGAATAATACCTGTGATCCGTCAAATTTATCTTTAAAAGTAAAATTCAGCGAAAATATCAGCAAGAAGCAGCCTTACTCAAAAATGGGTAATGGCTGCTTTTTTGCTGCAATATATACTGAGAACGTATCAGAGATCCATTTGTTGACTATAGATTGAATTTATCCTATAAATTTACAAAGAAAATCAGAAATACATTGACTTATATTGTCATATATGATAAATATAAAATATATTCATGGGATGAATTTAAAGCAAAATAAAATGCTGAACACAGGAGGCAGGAAAATGAAGGAGATGTATGATGTTCTGATCATCGGTGGTGGCGTAGTGGGAAGTGCCATGGCCAGAGAAATGTCCCGGTACCGTTTAAAGATCGGCGTGCTGGAGAAAAATCTGGACGTATGCAATGAGACCAGTGGCCGAAATTCCGGCGTTGTCCACGGTGGTTTTGCCTATGACAGAGGAAGCTTAAAGGCAAAACTTTGCGTAGAAGGAAATAAGATGATGGGAGATCTGGCAAAAGAACTGGATTTCCATTTTATCCGCTGCGGTAAGGTGCTGGTAGGAAATACCGAGGAAGATATGGAGACCTTAAAGCGTACCATGGAGCAGGGAAAAGACAATGGTGCTACCGGGCTGGAACTGATCGACGAAAAGCGCCTTCATGAGCTGGTTCCTGCAGTAGTAGGAAAGTTTGCCATGTTTTCCCATAACAGCGGTATCGTAGATCCTTTTGGCTATACCATTGCACTGGCAGAAAATGCCCATGCAAACGGTGTGGAGTATCATTTTGGCTGTGAAGTGACTGCAATCCGGAGAGAAGATGATGATACTTATGAAATAACCACAACCAAGGGAAACTTTAAGACCCGCTGGGTAGTAAACTGCGCAGGCCTTGGCTGTGGTAAGATCTCTGATATGCTGGGGATCACCGGCTACCGCATCATCGGTTCCAAGGGAGATTACATTATCCTGGATAAGCGCACCGGACCGCTTCTTCCTATGCCTGTTTATCCGGTTCCAAGCAACACCTATATGGGAATTCATGTGACAAATACCACAGACGGAAATGTGATCATCGGCCCTAACGCAGATATGGTAACAGATTTTACTTATTACGGTGTGCCTCAGAAAAATATGGATTATCTGGCAGAAAGTGCTTCTGACCTGTGGCCGTGTATCCATAAGGCAGATTATATCCGCAACTATTCCGGCATCCTGCCAAAATGGGTAGATGAAAAGGGTGTGATCCAGGACTTTAAGATCGAGATCAAAGATGAGATCGCGCCTCGTGCCTTAAATCTGGTAGGTATCGAGTCACCGGGACTGACAGCAGCAGTGCCTATTGCCAGATATGCCATTGAACTGATGAAAGAAAGAGAAACATTAGAGGAAAATCCAGAATTCAACCCGATGAGAAAAGGAATCCGCCATTTCGCCCAGTGCACCAAAGAAGAGCAGGCAGAACTGATCAAAGAGAACCCGGATTACGGCGAAGTGATCTGCCGCTGCGAAAAGGTAACAAAAGCAGAGATCCTTCAGGCAATTCACAATCCATTAGGCGTAGATACTATGACAGGTGTGAAATACAGGACCCGATCCATGATGGGACGGTGTCAGGGCGGTTACTGCCAGATGCGTATTGAACAGCTGATCGAACAGGAACTTGGCAAAAAAGAGACAGAAGTGCAGTATGAGCGGGAAGGTTCTAATGTCTTATTTGGAAAGGTACGGGAGGTGTGACTGTGAACATGGAACATAAAACAGAAATGTGGGAAATAGAACAGGCAGATGCAGTGATCGTAGGCGGCGGCCCGGCAGGTCTGGCAGCGGCTGTACGCCTGTATGAAAACGGGATCACAGATATTCTGATCCTGGAACGTGAAAAACAGTTAGGCGGCATTTTACGTCAGTGTATCCATGATGGTTTTGGACTGGCCCGTTTTAAAACTACACTCAGCGGACCGGAATATGCCCAGAAATTCATTGACCTGGCAAACGAAAAGAAGATCCGTTATCTTACTGATGCAACTGTTCTGGAGATTTCAGAGGATAAAGTGATCACAGTAGCCACTCCTGATGGTCTGAAACAGTGGAAAGCCAAAGCTGTGATCCTTGCAATGGGATGTCGGGAGCGCACCAGAGGGGCACTTGGCATACCGGGAGAGCGGCCAACTGGCGTGTTTACAGCAGGAGTTGCCCAGGCATATATGAACCTTTATAACCGTATGCCTGCAAAAGAAGTGGTGATCTTAGGTTCCGGTGATATTGGAATGATCATGGCCCGCAGACTGACCTTGGAAGGTGCCCATGTAAAGGCAGTTTTTGAGATCCAGCCATATCCAAGCGGCCTTCCAAGGAATATTGAGCAGTGCTTAAATGATTACAATATCCCATTGTATTTAAGCCATACAGTGACAGAGATCCACGGAGATAAGCGTCTGACCGGCGTAACTGTTTCAAAAGTAGATGAACATATGAGGCCAATCCCGGGAACGGAAGAGGAATACAGCTGTGATACACTGATCTTATCTGTTGGTCTGATCCCGGAAAATGAGCTTTCCCTGGATGCAGGAGTAACACTGGATGCAAGGACAAAAGGCGCTACAGTAGATGAATATTTCCAGACGGACCGGCCGGGAATTTTCGCAGCAGGAAATGTCCTTCATGTGCACGATCTGGTGGATTTTGTATCCATGGAAGCAGAAAAGCTGGCAGACTCCGCAGCCCGGTATATCAAAGAGGGAAAACTGCCTGCATGTGAGATCCAGGTAAAGACTGATAAAAATATCAATCATACGGTTCCACAGAGGATCTCCGGAACAGAAGACTGTTGTCTGTCCCTGCGTGTGAACCGGCCATTTAAGGATTGTGCTTTAGTTGTAAGCCAGAATGGAAAAGAAATTGCACGCAAAAAGATGAAAAAAGCCCTTCCGGCAGAGATGATCCATATAGATTTAAAAGCAGAAAAACTGGAAAATAAAGGAGATCTGGAGGTGAAGGTAGAATGACAAGAGAATTTACATGCATCATTTGTCCAAATGGCTGTGAAATAAGCGCAGATTATGAGATACAGGCAGATCAGTCCGTAGTGATCCGTTCATTAGAGGGCGCCACCTGCAAAAGAGGAGCAGAGTATGTAAAACAGGAGCTGACAGATCCGAAGAGAAACATTGCAACCTCCGTACTGGTAGAAGGAGGAGAACTGCCTCTTGCCAGTGTACGCCTTACTGCCCCGATCCCCAAGGCGCGTATTTTCGATGCAATGGATGAGATCAAAAAATGCCGCCTGAAAGCGCCTGTGAAAGCAGGTACCGTTGTGATCAAGGGAATAGTAGGTCTGGATGCAGACGTGATCGTGACCAAGAATGTGGCCAAGGCATAAATAGCGGTCGTTACATTACCTGCAGTGTAATGCAGGAATAGCAGTAATTCTATACACAGGAGCAGCTGATCCGGCTGCTCCTTCTTGCATTTTAAGGTCGTCTATTATATGATAATTATAAATATTTTTAAGAATTGCGAGAGTGCGAAGCACGCAGCAATCCGGTATCATAGTTGAAATTGATGCAAGAAGGAGAAATACAATGTCAGATAAACGTGTTGATTATATTACATGGGATGAATATTTTATGGGAGTTGCTACTCTTTCCGGCAGACGTTCCAAAGACCCAAGCACCCAGGTGGGGGCATGTATCGTAAGCCAGGACAACAAGATCCTTTCCATGGGCTACAATGGCTTCCCAAAGGGCTGCTCCGATGATGAATTTCCATGGGGCAAGGAACATGAACTGGACGATCCGTACAATGCAAAATATTTCTATTCCACCCACAGCGAGTTAAATGCCATTTTAAATTACAGAGGGGGAAGTCTGGAAGGGAGCAAATTGTATGTAACTCTTTTCCCGTGTAATGAGTGCGCCAAGGCCATTATCCAGGCGGGTATTAAGACCATTATTTATGGCGGGGACAAGTACGCCCATACACCAGCTGTAAAAGCATCCAAGCGCATGTTAAATGCAGCAGGCGTTCGTTATTATCAGTATCAGCCTACCGGCCGCAAGATCGAGATCGAGGTGTAAAATGAAGGTTCTTTTAGCCGCGATCAATGCAAAATATATCCACTCCAATCTGGGTATCTACAGCCTGAAAACTTATGGGGAAAAGATGTTAAAAGAATGGGGACTGGCAGAGGAGGCGAAAGTTTCTCTGGCAGAATACACCATTAACCATCAGATGGAGCAGATCCTTCAGGATATTTATAAGCGAAAGCCGGATGTTATTGGATTTTCCTGCTATATCTGGAACATTTCCTATGTAAAAATGATACTGGCTGACATAAAAAAAGTGCTCCCGGATGTAAAAATATGGGCAGGAGGCCCGGAAGTTTCCTATCATGGGGAAGCCTTTTTGAAAGAAGAACCGGCAGTGGACCTTGTTATGATGGGGGAAGGAGAGATCACCTTCGCCCATTTTCTAAAGGCACTCCTTGAAGGAGAAGATTTAAAACAGGTTCCCGGTCTTATGGTGCGAAATGCTGATGGCACATTTACAGATACAGGTTTTCGCCAGGTAATGGACATGAGCCAGATCCCATTTCCCTATGCTTTTATGGATATGAAAGAACTGGAACACCGCATTATCTACTACGAAAGCAGCAGAGGATGTCCTTTTTCCTGTGCCTACTGTCTGTCTTCCATTGATAAGAAACTGCGTTTTCGCAGCCTGGATCTGGTACTGCCGGAGCTGGAGTGGTTCCTTCAGGCGAAAGTGCCCCAGGTAAAATTCGTAGACAGAACCTTTAACTGTAAAAAGTCCCATGCAATGGCTATCTGGCAGTATATCAGGGACCATGATAACGGCGTTACCAATTTCCATTTTGAGATTGCAGCGGATTTGTTAGATAAGGACGAGCTGGATCTGCTTTCCACCATGCGCCCGGGACTGGTGCAGCTGGAGATCGGCGTCCAGTCTACCAATGAAAAAACACTGGAGACCATCCGCCGAAAGACTGATATCGAAGAGATCCGACAGATCACAGCAACCATCAACAGCTGGCACAACATCCACCAGCATCTGGATCTGATCGCAGGACTTCCATGGGAAGATCTGGAAAGCTTTAAAAAGTCCTTTAATGATGTATATGAAATGGAGCCGGAGCAGCTGCAGTTAGGCTTTTTAAAGGTATTAAAAGGCTCTTATATGGAAGAACTGATCCCGGACTGTGACTTGCTTTACAGTGCCGCGCCGCCTTATGAGGTGCTGTGTACCAAATGGCTTTCCTATGGGGACGTGCTGGAATTAAAAGATATCGAAGAAATGACGGAAGTTCATTACAACAGCCGTCAGTTTACCTGTACTTTAAAAGAACTGGAAAAGGAATTTGATACTCCTTATGAAATGTTTTCCTTTATGGCAGGTTATTACAACAAAAATCATTTGTTTGGTATCAGCCACAGCCGCATTGCCAGATATGAGATCCTCTGGAAGATAATACGGGAGAGATTGGAAAAAAATGGAAAATGTGAAACTCAGGCAATGGCAGAAAATGTTAACATTTCTGAAAAATTAGAATTATACCGTGACCTGCTAATGACCGACCTGTATCTTCGTGAAAATGTAAAGAGCCGCCCAACCTTTGCAAGAGATTTAAGCAGTTCCAAAGACTTTGTCCGTGAATTTTTCCAGAAAGAAGAGAAAACTCCGGAGCATCTGTCTGGCTATGAAGGCTACGACTCCAGACAGATGGCCAAAATGGCCCATTTAGAGCCATTAAGAGATGGAACCTATCTGCTGTTTGACTACAAAAAGCGGGATCCATTAAGCTATAATGCCCGGACAGTCCGGGTTTAAGGGAATTTGTATCTCTGTGATAAACTGGGACTGGTCATGGGTGAGTCCGTAGTCGATGAGGGTCATTTCCAGTGCAAAGCTTTCAGGGGCAAATCCCTCGTCCTTAAAATAGGCCAGAAGCTTTTCAAAAAATCCCGGCGCCTGTTCATGGCTTCCATGAAAACGGACAATGGCCCAGGTGCTTTCCGGGATGTGAATGACCTGCCCTTTGATAGGATCATCCTCTTCCAGAATGATAAAAACAAAATCATAAGGTTTAAAGCGATGTGCCTTTAAAGACTCATAAAACAGCCCTACTCCTACTTTTCCAAGGAAAATAGAAGCAGGGCTGTTTCCCTGTTCCATTTCACGGATGGAATACTCCAGATCCAGATAATTTTCCGGATTTAGCTGCTTTTTCATGCAGGCCAGTTTAAGCGGTGCCTTTTTCTCTAAAAAGATTTCTCCTGGATGGGCAGAAAGATCCCCCTGGATCTGGTTTAAACGGTTCTTTATCTGATGTTCCATCACAGTCAGCTCCTGCTGCTTTTTATGCACCTGTACCAGCTGCTTCGACAAAAGCTCCTGGATCCGCCCGGTATCCCTGTTGTGAAGAAAATCCCCGATCTCTTCCAGTGGCATGTCCAAGGCCCGCAGGTAGCGTATTGTATTTAAACATTCAAACTGACGGATGCTGTAATACCGGTATCCAGTGTCCGGATCCGTATACTCCGGCGTTACCAGCCCCGTCTTGTCATAGTGGCGCAGAAGGCTGATACTTAAATGAAACAGACGGGCCACTTCGCCGATCTGGTATAAATCTTTCTTTGACTGCATGTTTTATCCTCTTTTATCCTCTCAAACATTATATGTCCTCTCAGAGTCTTTCATGCACCTGCTTTTGCGGCCGATTTTCCGGCAGCGCTCCCGAATTTCCTCAACGTACGCACCGCGTACGCCTCAGAAATTTGGGCACAACTGACAAAAAATCTTTTCACAAAATCAGGCACAGAAAAACTCCGAGATAACATTTACCTTTTCCACATTTTCCTTTATTATAGACACAGGAAATGGAATTGTAAAATGCAAAACAGGAAATAAAACTGAAGCGGAATAAAAGCGAAAGAAAAGTAGAATTAAAGGATAAAAAAGATATGATCAAAATGACAGCAAAATTAAAAGAACGGATCGTTCATATATTATCAGCCTTAGACAAAGAATATGGCACTGACTTCATCTGCTATTTAAACTACGAGACCCCATGGCAGCTTCTCATTGCGGTGATCTTAAGCGCCCAGTGTACAGATGCCAGAGTGAATATTGTAACAGCCGATCTTTTTAAGAAATATCCGACCCTGGAAGATTTTGCGGCGGCTGATCTAAAAGAACTGGAACAGGACATCCATTCCATTGGATTTTATCATATGAAAGCCAAAAACATTATCCAGTGCGCGAAGCGGCTGGTGGAAGAATATGGGGGCGTTGTGCCGGAAAAACTGGAGGATCTTCTTACACTGGCAGGTGTAGGACGAAAGACGGCAAATGTGATCCGGGGAAATATCTACCATGTGCCAAGTATTGTAGTAGATACCCATGTAAAGCGTATTTCCAGGAAGCTGGGCCTTACAAAAGAAACAGAGCCGGAAAAGATCGAAGCGGACCTTATGAAGGTGCTGCCAGAAGATCACTGGATCCTCTGGAATATCCATATCATCACACTGGGACGGACCATCTGTACAGCCAGAAAACCGGACTGCGGGAATTGTTTTTTAAAACAATGGTGTCCTGCCTGTGAAGTGCCGGCAGTTTTCAAAGAAACAGAAAAAATAGATTAAACAGGAAAATGTAAAATCATAAAACTTCTGACATAATAGAAAGGAATACGTCGAAATGACTGACTCATACATAGCCCTGGACTTAGAAACCACAGGTCTGGAGCCGAAAAAAGAAAAAATAACGGAGATCGCAGCTCTGAAAGTAGAGCATGGACAGATCACAGGCCGTTTCGTAACTCTGGTAAATCCAAAACGGCCGCTGACAGAAAGGGTCGTGGAATTAACAGGCATCACCGATGACATGTTAAAAGATGCTCCTGTAATCGAGGATATTATAGGGGAAGTGCTGGAATTTATCGGAAACCTGCCTCTTTTAGGTCACAACATCCGCTTTGACTACAGTTTCTTAAAACAGGCTGCAGTGAACCAGAAAATGGAATTTGAATGTGAGGCAGTGGATACACTGAAAGTGTGCCGGAAACTAATGCCGGAGCAGGAAAAGAAAAATCTGGGAAATGCCTGTACCTATTATAAGATCGAACAGCCCCTGGCGCACCGGGCAGAGGCCGATGCATTATCCGCCCATTTCCTGTATCAGAAGCTGGTTGCCCTTTATGGAGAAGAACAGCCGGAACTCTTTGTGACAACCCCTTTAAACTGCCGGATGAAGCGGCAGCAACCGGCAACGAAAAGGCAAAAAGAATACTTGCAGGATTTATTAAAATGTCATAGAATAGACATAACTGTGCAGTTAGACGATATAAGCCGGAGCGACGCTTCCAGACTGATCGACAAGATCATCCTCCAGTACGGACGGGTGAAGCCACAGAATAAATGAGGTGATAAAATGTTAAATATGAGAGACCCTAAAGTAAAGAAGATCATTTCTACTGTTATCGTTGTAATTCTGGTACTTGCCATGATCGTACCAATGGCACTGAGCGCACTGATGTATTAATTAAATGCTGCTTAAATGCAGCACTGATTAAAACGGTAAAAGATTAGGAGAATTTATGGGAAACAGGACATTAAAAGCAGGCCTTTTTGCAGCACTGGCTGCCGGGGCTTTATGGGTGCTTCCCATGAGTGCATGGGCGGCACCGGTATTTCCTGAAGGTATCAGCGCAGACGGGGAAAGTCTGGCTGGAAAAACCTGGGAAGATGCCCTGCATACAGCAGAAGAAAAAGTGAAAGATCAGGCGGGTACATCTGTTGCCTTAACCATTGAGGACAAAAAGGCAGAGACTACAGCCGGAGAGCTGGGCTTTCACTGGAGCAATCAGGATGAAGCTGAAAAAGAGCTAAAAAGCTATGTAGGCGGAAGCCTGATCCGTCAGTATATGAACAAAAAGGATCTGGAAAAGGCACCAGTGGATGTTTCCATCAAGACAGCAGCTGATCCGGATAAGATAAGAGATTTTGTAGATACCCATTGCGACGGAGTACTGGCACAGCCTCAGGATGCGTCTATCCGCAGAGAAAACGGCGCATTTGTGATCACAGAGTCTGTTTTAGGAAAAGTCGTGGATGCAGATGCCACGGCTTCCGCTTTAGATACAGCTTTTGAGGGATTAAAAGACTCTAATGGTGAGATCTCTGTCCAGGCAGTGATCATAGAAGAGCAGCCAGCTATTACTTCCGATGATCTTAAGACCATAGAAGATGTTTTAGGAACCTGTACCACTGACTTTTCCAGCAGCGGCGCGGCACGTTCCACCAACCTTGCAGTTGGTGCGGGAAAGATCAACGGCCGTGTGCTTATGCCGGGAGAGGTGATCTCCGGTTACGAATGCCTTCAGCCGTTTACTCTTGAAAATGGCTACAAGACAGCGGCAGCCTATGAAAATGGTCAGGTAGTAGACAGTATCGGCGGTGGTGTCTGCCAGATCGCTACTACACTGTATGATGCGGCACTGCAGGCGGAAATGGAGATCGTTCAGAGACAGAACCATTCCATGATCGTAACTTATGTAAAGCCTTCTATGGATGCAGCCATTGCAGGCACTTATAAAGATATTAAAATTAAGAATAATTACAGCACACCTGTATATATCGAAGGATATACATCTGGAAAGAAGCTGACTTTTACTCTCTACGGAAAAGAGACCAGACCTTCTAACAGACAGGTAGAATATGTTTCAGAGACCATAGGCACGACTAATCCAGGAGAGCCGCAGATGATCACGGATAAGAGCCTTGCACCAGGTGCAAAGGTGAAAGTACAGTCTGCCCATACCGGATATAAGTCCAGACTCTGGAAGGTAGTGACCGTAGACGGCGTGGAACAGGAGCGTACCCTTTTAAATGAGGATACTTACAATGCTTCCAAAGCCATTTACCGTGTAGGACCGGCCCATGCGGCACCTGCACCGGTACCAGAGCAGACAGCACCTGCCACTACACCTGAAACAGCAGAAAATCATACACCTGAAACTGCCCAGACAGAACCGGCTCAGACAGAGGTGGAACATAAAGCAGTTACAGGAGAAAATGGCGGACCGGGAGTTGTTCCCACCACTGCAGCGCAGCCCGCGGGGGATAATGCTGGTGCGGAAAGCCCGGCCAGTCCCGCACAGGAGGAAAATCCATGAGAACAGCAGGACAGGGTCCGGGCGGATTTGAAAAAAGAGATGGCTTTATAAAGCCAGGTCAGGATCTGGTAGTGGCTGGTTTTGCCGGTCTTGCCGGAACCAGACAGATCTTCCAGAAAAAAAGGGAAAAACTGGAAGGGCATTTTGCGCCTTCTTTCCTCAGATGTCTGGAAGAAAAAGACAGTTACAACGTAAAAGAGTGGCTTGAAAATGAATTAAAGCAGAAAAATTGTCCGGTTACAGCCTGGGAATACGCAGGAGAAGGCGGTATTCTCACGGCAGTATGGAATTTATCCGGTATTTATAACGTAGGCGTAGACATTGATCTGCGCATGATCCCTATGAAACAGGCAGTAGTGGAAGTATGTGAGATCTTTGAGGTCAATCCCTACCGTCTTTTCAGTGAAAACTGCGTGATCTTAGCCTGTGACAGAGGCGGCCAGATGGTGCGAAGCCTCAGCGCACAGGGGATCCCTGCAGCAGTGATCGGCAGCGCAGAAAAGGGAATTGCCCGTGTCATACGCCACGGAGAGGAAACAGCCGGATATTTAGAGCGGCCAAGAGCCGATGAACTGAGCCGTATTGACGGCAATACCATATAAGAATATATGATTTTAATATTGTGATTTTAATATTGGAGGAAGTTATCATGAGAGAAAAAATTCTGGCGGTGATCGAAAAGAACAGCAGGATCGATATCAAAGACCTGGCGGTATTACTTGGTGAAAGTGAGATCGCAGTGGCCAACGAGATCGCCGAGATGGAAAAAGAGCACATTATCTGCGGATACCACACTCTCATTAATTGGGATAACACCAGTGAAGAAAAAGTAGTAGCCCTGATCGAAGTAAAAGTAACTCCTCAGAGAGGTATGGGCTTTGACAAGATCGCAGAGCGCATCTACCAGTATAATGAAGTAAACGCTGTATATCTGATGAGCGGATCTTTTGACTTTACCGTATTTATCGAAGGAAAGACCATGCGCCAGGTAGCACAGTTTGTATCTGACAAATTAGCTCCGATGGAGTCTGTATTAAGTACAGCAACCCACTTTGTACTGAAAAAATATAAGGACCACGGCACCATTATCAGTGAGCCGGTCCAGGATGAAAGGATGCTGATCACACCATGAGAAACCCCTTATCTGACAAAATCGTAAGTATCCCGCCCTCCGGGATCCGTAAATTTTTTGATATTGTAAATGAAATGGAAGGCGCTATTTCCTTAGGTGTAGGCGAGCCGGATTTTGACACTCCCTGGCATATCAGGGAAGAAGGCATCTACTCCCTTGAAAAAGGCCGTACCTTCTATACTTCCAATGCAGGTTTAAAACAGTTAAAGGATGAGATCTGTAATTACTTAAAGCGTCGTTTTGAAGTAAGCTATGATCCGGATACAGAAATTATGGTAACAGTGGGCGGAAGTGAAGCCATCGACGTTGCCATGCGTGCTATGTTAAATTCGGGAGATGAAGTACTGATCCCACAGCCAAGTTATGTTTCCTATCTTCCATGTGTTACTCTGGCAGATGGTGTTCCGGTGATCATTGAATTGGAGGAAAAAGACCAGTTTAAGCTGACTCCTGAGAAGCTGCTGGAAAAGATCACTGACAAGACTAAGATCCTGGTCCTTCCATTCCCTAATAACCCAACCGGCGCTATTATGGAAAAACATGAACTGGAAGAGATCGCAAAGATCGTCATTGAAAAAGACCTGTTTGTAGTAACAGACGAGATCTATTCTGAATTGACTTACCAGAGAAAACACGCTACTATTGCAGCATTTCCAGGCATGAAAGAGCGTACCGTCCTGATCAACGGTTTTTCCAAGTCCTATGCTATGACCGGCTGGCGTCTTGGATATGCGGCAGCGCCAGACCTGATCTTAAAGCAGATGTTAAAGATCCACCAGTATGCTATTATGTGCGCGCCTACCACCAGCCAGTATGCAGCAGTTTCCGCACTGAAAAATGGTGATCCGGATGTAGAGATGATGCGTGAGTCCTACGACCAGCGCCGCAGATTTTTATTAAATGCATTCCGTGAAATGGGAATCGACTGCTTTGAGCCATTAGGCGCATTCTATACATTCCCAAATATCAGCCGTTTTGGTATGACTTCTGAGGAATTTGCTACCAAGCTTCTGATGGAAGAAAAGGTAGCTGTAGTTCCTGGAACGGCCTTTGGTGCCTGTGGAGAAGGCTTTGTACGTATTTCCTATGCGTACTCCTTAAAGAGCCTGAAAGAGGCGTTAAGCCGTATTGAGCGCTTTGTAAAGCGCCATGATGGAAAGGCAGAATAAGATTATGATGAATGTTGTACTTTTAGAGCCGGAAATGCCCTCTAATACAGGAAATATCGGCCGTACCTGTGTGGCTACCAACACCAGACTCCACCTGATCGAGCCTCTGGGCTTTAAGTTAAATGAAAAAGCTTTAAAAAGAGCCGGTCTGGATTACTGGGATAAATTAGATGTACATGTATACAGCGATTACCAGGATTTTCTGGAGAAGAACCCGGATGCCCCGGGAAAAATGTATTTTGCTACCACAAAGGCACATAAAGTCTACTCAGAAGTAGACTACGAGCCGGACTGCTATCTTATGTTTGGAAAAGAAAGCGCCGGTATCCCGGAAGAGATCTTAGTGGAAAATGAAGATCACTGCGTCCGCATCCCTATGTGGGGCGAGATCCGTTCCTTAAACCTGTCAAATTCCGTGGCAGTGGTGCTTTACGAGGCCCTGCGCCATAATGATTTTGAAAAAATGGCATTAGAAGGCCAGCTTCACCACATGAAGTGGAAAGATGGCTGGGAACAGAAATAAATGAACCAATTGTCCTCCTGCGTTTGCAGGGGGACTTTTTGTGTCTGTAAACATTTAAGGGCAAAAACTCCCGCATAATCAGGCCTTTGTCTACATAGTCTGTAAAAGCAGTAAAAGACAGTTTAAGTGAAGATCATGGAAAACTGTAAATGTGGTCAGAGGTTTGAACTTGGTGGGAGGGTTAAAATGAATGAAAGATACCAGGAGGTTTTAGAACAATATGAAGTGGAGATCCTGTCTGTGCGAAAAGGAAGGGGCGCCTGGATCTGTGAAACCGATAAGGGACTGAAGCTTTTGCGGGAATATAAGGGGACTGTGCGCAGACTGGAATTTGAAGATCAGGTATTGGAATGCCTGGATACCAGGGGAAGTCTCCGGGCAGATCAGTATGTACGTAACCAGGAAGGAGCTCTTTTAAGCAAAGCCGGGGATGGAACAGGTTATATTATGAAAGAATGGTTTTCTGACAGGGAATGTAATATCAGGGACAGCTATGAGATCCGTCAGGGGATTTCCCGGCTTGCCATGCTCCATGGCCAGCTGCGTCAGATCCCTGTAAGAGAAGAATGGAATATGGGGTCGATCTGTATAGAAAGCTTGGAAAAAGAGCAGGAACGCCATGTAAGGGAAATGAAGCGCGCCAGGAATTTTATCCGGGGCAAACGGGGAAAAACAGAATTTGAACTTTGTGTAATAGACAGCTTTGATCATTTCTTTGACCAGGCAAAAGAAGCCGTAAGGCAGATGAACAGCCTGTTTCCAGAAAACGGGATCACTGACAGGCTGGAAGCCGCGGAACTGGCGCCGGAAGGATCCGGGGAAAATCAGGGCTATCTCTGTCACGGTGACCTGGACCAGCATCATGTACTTATGGGAAATGGTTACACAGCGATTATTGAATATAACCGCATGCACCTGGGAGTCCAGGCAGAAGACCTGTACCGGCTTATGCGAAAAGTAATGGAAAAACATAGCTGGGACTGTGATCTTGGCATATCCATGTTAGACTCCTATGAACGGGTTCGCCCTATGGATAAGAAAGAGCGAAAATGCCTTTACTATATGTTCCTGTTTCCGGAAAAGTACTGGAAGCAGCTGAATTTTTATTATAATACCAATAAAGCATGGATCCCGGCGAAGAGCACGGATAAGTTAAAGAGCCTTAAAAACCAGGAAGGTGCCAGAGGACGGTTTTTGAGTAGGC
>OGNV01001048.1_pt1 | contig 19948 bp, 15 predicted proteins | sample 1573561 | NCBI WGS metagenome assembly OGNV01 (sample SAMEA2581892, study PRJEB24529) | metagenome | biome: Human gut stool | place: China | collected 2011
TTCTGTCCGACCACTCGGCTGCTATATCCGGCAGAAGTGTTGCAAGGTCATTAAAGCCTGCCAACACTTTATTATGGGAGCAGTACGGGCAACCCGTTTTATTTATTGTCCTGCTCTTAACGGCAGCTTCCCATTCGTGTCCCTTTTCACATCTCCATATCACTTTCTTATGAGAACCAATAGAAACTTCTGTCGGTTTTATCTTATTCTTTTTCGACCACTGCTTTACCAGTAGCGGCTCTAATGTCGCCAAATCGTTAATCCCTGCAATCACTCTCGCACCGGAACATATCGGGCATTTTTCTCCATTAGAACGAGCCTTAACGCTTGTCTGCCATTCGTGACCGCAAGCACCTCTCCACCATACTTTTTTATTTGAACCGAAAGTAATCTCATCAGGTTTAAGCGGTAAGTTCTTCTCTGACCACTCAGGAACAAGTTCCGGGCGTACTTCTGCTAAACTGTTATTCATAGCCAAACCTCAACCTCCTTGTGCTTAGAGTATATGAAGTTTTGGCTTTATCTTGTAGTTTGCGAATATCCGTATAAATAGAAAAAGCCCTTTGAGAAAAGGATTTCTCCTCTCTCAAAGGGCAAATTGACAAACTTGAATTTGTAATTACATTCCATACATATTGGCATTCTTTACAAGTACTTTATCACCCTTTTCTAATTGTTCCTTGGAAATTCCTCGTAACCCAAGTCCAACATGCTCTGTTTTATATCCACAACCATTTGCTTTTCGTTCTTTTGTATGTACATCGACAGTAGTAATTCTGGTTTCTAAGATATCTCCATTTGCTTTATAAATACATGCATTTTCCCCTTCTCTGCACATCCCTGTTAATATGTTTCCTGTGGCAACTATTCCAACTCCCATAATTGTAAATATATCATCAATAATCAATTCAAAATCTTCTTTTAAACACGATGGAACATCTAATCTGCTCATGTATTCTGTTTCTCGTTCTTTTTTGCTTTTACCAAATAATCCCATGGTATTCCTCCTTTAAAACTTCCGATTTGTATTTCTGTTTGTTTTAAAAATGGGCAATCCCGATTGGAATTGCCCACTCTTTGTACTAATTATGCGATTTTTTCTTGCTTGCACCGATTTCTGCATCAATTGATGTAAGTTTGATGTAAATCGCTGTTTTTTTAGTTTTTTATCAAATGAAGTACGTCCCGTCTATTTGGTAAAACGGTACATCTTTACATCATCTTAATAGAGCTTTGCACCTGCCGGAATGTGGTCATCAACCATCAGAAGATGAAGCTTTTCTTCGCCTTCTTCTTCATGAATAGCACTGAGGAGCATACCGCAAGAGTCAATGCCCATCATCGCTCTCGGTGGAAGATTTGTGATAGCGATAAGAGTCTTTCCAACCAGTTCTTCCGGCTCATAAAAGCTATGAATACCGCTTAAAATGGTTCTGTCTGTGCCTGTTCCGTCATCAAGAGTAAACTGTAACAGTTTCTTTGACTTCGGTACTGCAACACACTCTTTAACCTTTACTGCACGGAAATCTGACTTGCTGAATGTATCAAAGTCTACCATTTCCTCAAACAAAGGCTCAATCTTTACTTTAGAAAAATCAATCTTTTCAGACTCAGTTTTTACATTTTTTTCAGGTGCTTCAGAAGCTGTATTATTTACATCATTTTTCTTATTTACACCATCTAAGGATTTCATTGTCGGGAAGAGCAATACATCCCTGATAGCAGGCGAATCTGTAAGAAGCATTACAAGTCTGTCAATACCGTAACCGATACCACCTGTAGGAGGCATACCTACAGCAAGTGCATTGAGGAAGTCTTCATCTGTGTGCTGGGCTTCTTCGTCACCGTTTTCGGCATTCTTATCCTGCTGTGCAAAACGCTCTCTCTGGTCGATTGGGTCGTTAAGTTCTGAATATGCGTTACACATTTCCCATGTGTTGATGAAAAGCTCGAAACGCTCAACCTTTTCAGGGTCAGACGGCTTTTTCTTTGTAAGCGGCGAAATTGCAAGAGGGTGATCCATAATAAATGTAGGCTGGATTAAGTTCTCTTCACAGTATTCCTCGAAGAAAAGATTGATGATATCGCCCTTTGTATGACGCTCCTCGAATTCAATTCCTCTTTCCTTTGCGAGTGCCTTAGCCTCTTCATCTGTCTTAATTGTATCAAAATCAACGCCTGCATATTCCTTGATTGCATCATTCATAGTAAGTCTTCTGAATGGCTTTCCGAGGTCAATCTCTGTTCCGTTGTAAGTAATCTTGGTTGTACCGCATACAGTCTGGGCAAGGTGTCTGAACATACTCTCAGTAAGTTCCATCATGCCTTCATAATCTGTATATGCCTGATAGAGTTCCATAAGTGTAAACTCAGGATTGTGTCTTGTATCAACACCTTCGTTACGATATACTCGTCCAATTTCATAAACTCTCTCAAGACCACCAACAATAAGTCTTTTAAGGTACAGTTCCAATGAAATACGAAGCTTAACATCCTCATTAAGTGCATTGTAATGAGTCTCAAATGGTCTTGCAGCAGCACCGCCGGCATTAGACACAAGTGTAGGTGTCTCAACTTCCATAAAGTTTCTGCCGTCAAGGAAATTTCTGATTTCCTTGATAATCTTTGAACGCTTAACAAATGTATCCTTAACTTCAGGATTCATAATCAAATCAACATATCTCTGACGGTATCTCATATCAGTGTCAGTAATACCGTGGAACTTCTCAGGAAGTACCTGAAGGCTCTTTGAAAGAAGCGTAAGTTCTTCAACATGAACAGAAATCTCGCCTGTCTTAGTTCTGAAAATAAATCCCTTAACACCGAAAATATCACCAATATCAGACTTCTTGAAGTCTGCATATGCTTCTTCGCCGATTGCATCCTTTGAAATATAAGCCTGCATTTTACCCTTGAGGTCTGCAATGTTACAGAAAGATGCCTTACCCATTACTCTCTTGAACATCATACGTCCGGCGAAGCTTACTTCTATAGGAGAAGCATCCATAATAGCTCTTCTCTCATTATAATCAGCATTAACTGCTTCTCTTGCCTGCTGCTCGTCTAATCCTTCAGTATTTACCGCTGGTCTGTCACCAAGAAGTTCCTTCTCATGAGCTTCGTAGATAGCTCTGATTTCATCTGTATGGTGTGTTACATCATACTTTGTAATCTGAAATGGATCCTTGCCGGCATCCTGAAGAGCCTTTAATTTATCCATACGAATCTTAATCTGTTCATTAACATCCGCTGCCTGTGTATTCTTATTATCTGCCAACTTTGTGTCTCTCCTTAAAATAAATTCGATTAATTAGTCATTGTCTACCGAAATAATCTTATATTCAATCTCACCTACAGGTGCTTCAATCTTAACTGTATCTCCCACTTTCTTGCCAATTAAAGCTGCTCCAAGTGGTGACTCGTTAGAAATCTTATTATTTAAGCTGTCTGCTTCTGAAGAACCTACGATTGTATACTCAATATCCTCATCATATTCTACATCATGAAGCTTTACAACACTTTCCATCTTAATCTTGTCTTTGCTCTTATCGTTATCCTGAATAATCTCTGCATTCTTTAAAATGTTTTCAAGTTCAACAATCTGTGCCTCGATATCACGCTGCTCGTCCTTTGCTGCATCATACTCGGCATTCTCTGATAAGTCGCCCTGCTCTCTTGCTTCCTTGAGCTTCTGTGCAACTTCCTTTCTTCTGACTACCTTGAGATTCTCAAGTAATGCTACTCTTTCCTCATAACCTTTTTTTGTAAGAAACTGCTTCTCTGCCATAATTCCTTCACCTTTCCCATTTATATACTAAAATTTTATTTGTTTATTAAAACCAGTCACAATATTATACACTACACTTTTTCTTCTGTCAATAATGTAAAACCAGACGTTCACACAGGCTTTCAAGCTCCTTAAAGTGTTCCACCTGATTCACTTCATTTCTTAATACTGCCGCATGCTTCATTCCTGCCGTATACCATGCAAAATGCTTTCTCATCTCACGGATTCCTGTATATTCGCCCTTTGCCTCTATAAGCATTGAAGCATGTCTTAAAATCATATCATGAATTTCGTTAATTGCCGGTGGCTTTATTGTTGTCCCATTATTAAGATATTCATTTATCTGATTAAATATCCACGGATTTCCTCTTGCTCCGCGGCCAATCATAACTGCATCACAGCCGGTCTCTTTAAACATGCGTATCGCATCTTCACCTGTAAGTATGTCACCATTGCCTATTACGGGAATTGATACAGTATCTTTTACTTTTTTGATTATATTCCAGTCAGCATGCCCAGAATAATACTGCTCTCTCGTTCTGCCATGAACAGCAACCGCCGCACCGCCTGATTCTTCAATAACATGTGCAATCTCTGGTGCATTAAGGCTCTTATCATTAAATCCCGCACGAATCTTTACTGTAACAGGCTTTTTTACTGCCTTTGCCATAGCCTCAACAATCTGGCCGACAAGCACAGGATTTTTCATAAGTGCCGAACCTTCTCCGTTATTTACAACCTTTGGAACCGGACATCCCATATTGACATCTATTACATCAAATGGTCTTTCTTCAAGTCTTTTTGCCATATCTGCCATAATCTGCGGGTCTGAACCAAAAAGCTGTACTGCTATCGGATTTTCCGCTTCAGTCACACGAAGAAGTGCGTCTGTATTTTTATTATTGTACAAAATAGCTTTTGCACTAACCATTTCTGTATACAAAAGCCCACAGCCCATCTCACGGCATAAAAGCCTGAACGGCAAATCTGTAACACCCGCCATAGGTGCAAGAAATACTTTATTTTCTATATTGACATTTCCTATTTTCATTGTCCGTCCTCGCCGAGGAAAAATACTCTGTAAAACATTTCGAGTGATTCAAGCAGCTCTCTTTTTTCGTACTGCATCTTCTTTATAAGCATTCCGCATGCAATATCATCATATAGCAAATCATTTTCATCTGCATCTGTTCTGAATAAAAGATTACCTTCCTCGTCAAATACAAGTTCAAGTATTCCTCCCACTTCTTCTGTAAAAAGAACACACATTATTTTAAGTTCATTTTTTATATCTTCAGGAAGTCTCGAAAATTCTTCATTCAGATAAAATTTCTTTTCATATGCACTTGAAGCACATAATACAACTTCTTCATCAAACATATCCATATAATCCTCTCACCGATACTTCACCGGCTATTATTTTCTTTTCCTCACCTGTATCATCCACCTTTACAATAAGCCTGCCTTCATTGTCTATTCCATACGCCTCGGCAGTATATGCATCTCCTCTCTCCTCGATACGCACAGTCTTTCCTGCATTAATAAGCATTTTATTATAATCATCAACGAGCAGGCTCAAATCCTGCGTCTTTATAAATCTATTAAAATATTCCGTAAAATCATGTGCAAACTGTGCAACAACATGGCTTCTTTTTATTCTTACACCTGTCTGTACAAATATTGACGATGCCATATCTTTTATCTCGTCGGCAAATTCAGTCGTATTGACATTTATGCCTATGCCTGTAACAACATAATTGACATGCTCGGGTTCGGCACTCATCTCCGTTAAAATACCGCATATTTTCTTTTTATCAAGAACTATATCATTAGGCCATTTTATTTTGCATTGCTCTATCTTGTTATCCGCAAACGAAATGTCCTTTTCATCAGACAAAATTGCTTTGGCATCATATTTTGTAACCTTTGTTATTGCAGACGAAACAGCCATAGCTGCAACTATCGTAAGCATTGATGCCTCATCCGGTCTAATATCCGGGCGTATAAGAAGTGTCATCCAGATTCCGCTTCCCGGTGGAGAAACCCAGTTTCTTCCTCTTCTTCCACGTCCACCTGTCTGACATTCAGTTATAAAGAGAGTTCCCGATTCTTCGCCTTCTTCCGCAGCCTTTTTTGCACGGTTGTTAGTTGAATCTGTCTCATCAAAAAACACTATTTTTTTTATAATATCATTTTTATCCAGCTGGCTTTCTATTTCTGATTTCGTCAAAATATCAGGATAGTTTACAATACGGTATCCTTTATTGGACACCGCATCAAATTCATAACCTTCTTCTTTCAGCTGATTAATAACTTTCCATACAGCAGTTCTTGATACTCCGAGGCTTTCACATATTGCCTGTCCCGAAACAAAACCGTCTGCATTTCTTAATATTTTTAAAATTTTTGTTTTCATGTGAAGCCACCTTACTATTTCAATACTGCTGCAAAACACATTGCTGACAAAACCAATAATACTACCGCTGTAATTGCCAGAATAACACCTGCCACTTTATTTTTTTCCATAAAACGTTTGGCAGATGTCAATGCATTAACGAGACAGCCTGCAAGAAATATCAATGGAAATATTATTCCGCTGCTGCTTCTGAAAAATAATATCAGGATAAACATTACGCCAACACACACTGTCAGAGCTATATTGGCATAATCTATAATCATTTTTGATTTTCTGTATGCACCACTGGTTGTATAATACATATCAATTCTGCCTCCGCATTATTTTTTATAGTATATTTTATTTGTACGCACCAAGCGTAGCTGCCATAACAGCTTTGATTGTATGCATTCTGTTCTCTGCTTCGTCAAATACCACAGACTGTGATGATTCAAATACTTCATCTGTAACTTCCATCTCATCAAGTCCGAATTTATCATGAATCTGAGCACCGATTGTTGTCTTTAAATCATGAAATGCAGGAAGACAATGCATGAAAATGGCATTTTTTGATGCATTTTCCATAACTGCACGATTAACCTGATATGGTAAAAGTGCTTTGATTCTTTCTTCCCATACTTCGTCAGGTTCACCCATTGAAACCCATACATCTGTATATATTACATCTGCATCTTTAGTTGCTTCCTTCACATCTTCACATAATGTAACTGAACCACCACTTGCCTTTGCCCATTCCTTACACTGTGCAACAAGCTCATCATTTGGAAAATATTCTTTTGTTGTGCATGCAGTGAAATGAAGACCAAGCTTTGCACATACTATCATAAGTGAATTACCCATGTTGTAACGTGCATCACCCATGTATACAAACTTAACACCTTTTAAATGTCCAAGTTTCTCACGAATTGTAAGCATATCTGCAAGCATCTGTGTAGGATGATATTCATTAGTAAGACCATTCCAGACAGGTACTTTTGAATGTTTTGCAAGCTCCTCAACAATTTCCTGACCGAATCCACGATATTCTATGCCATCATACATTCCTGCAAGAACTCTTGCTGTATCGGCAATGCTCTCTTTCTTGCCAATCTGGGAACCTTTAGGGTCAAGATATGTAGTGCCCATTCCAAGGTCATGTGCTGCCACTTCAAATGAACAACGTGTTCTTGTACTTGTCTTTTCAAATATAAGTGCAACATTCTTGCCGATTAACGGCTGCTCAACTACACCATTCTTTTTCTTTTCTTTAAGTTCTCCTGCCAGATTAATAAGAAATTCAATCTCATCCGGTGTATAGTCTTTTAAAGTTAAAAAATCGCGTCCTGTCAAATCCATAGCTATCTTTATCTCCATTCCAAATATACATATTTGTGGTATAGTGTATCATAAATCATGTCTGTGTGCAATATAGAAAGAAAATCCGGGACAGCCTAGCAAATACTCAGTCTGTTCCGGATTAAATATATATAATAATTCAATTTTTATCTTACATCAGCCATATTTATTAAGATGCCGTTAATTATCTTAATAAAAAACATGACCTCCTATTATTGTAAAGCTTGAATATGCATCATAGTTTGCAATTGAAACTGATCTGAATGATGTATATGAGCCTATATTGTTCACACCTGACAATGCTTCCATTGCTGCTTCCAGACACTCCTGTGTTCTTGGACCTGCATCGAGTCTTGCCTGAAATGTTGAACTTGCATTGCCATATCCGTCAGATACACCTGAAAACTGGCTTCTTGCATAAATAACACCTGTGATTGTATTATCATATCTTGAGTTTCTTACTCTGTTTAATACAACATTGGCTACAGCAAGTTTGCCTTCATATGGTTCCCAGCCTGATTCCCAGTCAATGACACATGCAAGAAGCCATACTTCTTCTGCACTTGCTTCCATTGTCGGATTATATGAAACACCTACATCTGTCATAGCTGCTTCAATTCTGGCAGTTCTTTCTTCTTCGGCTTTTCTTGCAGCTTCACGTTCAGCCTCTTCTGCCTGACGTCTCTGCTCCTCTTCCTCAGCCTTTATATTTTCTATCTCTTCGTTGGTATATCCGGTTCCTGCCGCATATTCTATGCTTACCTGGTCAGCATACACATATGCCTTTGACTCACCGTACTCTACCGCAATCATGCTTCCTTTTTTGCCGACTGCCTTGAATTGTGTTCCGTTGGCTGCAAAATCTGCTGCCTGTGACTTGTCAGCTGTTAAATATAATGCCGCACTGTCAGCCACAACTGTAGCACTCACATCTCCTAAGCTGCTTCCAAGTGCCTGTGCTTCCTCATTAAAACATAATTCACTTGTCTTAACAAATCCTGTAAGATTACCGGATACAATCTTTGTCCATTCTCCGACAATCTCTTCTGCAGATGCAATGCTGTTTAGTCCCATCTGACCTACAACCTCTGAATTCTCATCGGCCATTGCATACACCTGAGTATAAGGATCAGCTATGGCTATTGCCATACCTGCATACATCCCCGTTTCTTTTTCCTCCACATAACCTGTCGCAACGATGTCTGACACATTAACAGTGTAAGACGCCTGTCTCAGTTCTGTATCGAATTGTACTGTACTTTCTGGTTGCTCATAGGTAGTTTTTGCGACTGCCACTTCCGGTACAACCGGCATAAGGAACATAACTACGGCTGCCCCCGTGCAAATTGCCGCTTTGCTACTTCTAAGTTTCATAAAGCTTTCCCTTTCCGGCATTTGTTATGCCTAAACAAAATGTTACGGAATTGTTACATTTTGTTACAGATGTATTGTAGCAAAGTTACGCTTCTTTGTCAAATCTGTTAAAAAATGGCATAAAACAAGGGCTTCCACGTGTTTTGGAAGCCCTTATCTTAAAAATTTATTATTTTTTTATATTTCTAAAATATTTACAAATTAATGTCATTAACTCCGTCTCTGACGCATAGCTTCATATGTAAGCACTGTACAGGCTATTGCCGCATTTAACGATTCAACCTTACCTTCCATATGGATTTTTATAAGATTATCTGCTGCCTTAGAAGCCGCATCAGTAAGTCCATTGCCTTCATTTCCAATAAGAAATGCACTTGACTTTGTATAATCAGCCTCCGTATACTCACAACTTCCGTCAAGATGAGCCGCATAAACATTAATTCCGTTCTTTTTCATCAGTTCAATTGCACCTATAAAATCAGCAGCATAAACAAACGGAACTCTGTATATTGACCCCATAGTTGAACGTATCGTCTTTGGATTATATATATCAACGGCATTAGAACTTATAACAATGCCAGTGACACCGGCTCCCTCAGCCATTCTTACTATAGTTCCGAGATTTCCGGGATCCTGAAGATTTTCTATTGCTATTATAAGAGGTTTTCTGTCAGAACCGGCTTTGATAATATCATCAACACTGTATTCTTTCATATTAATAACAGCCATAACGCCTTGCGGAGTCTGTGTATCAGACATATGTGCAAATACGTTATCTGCAACTGTCTCAACTTTGTCATCACTCATTCCAAGTTTCTTGACAAAATCCTCATTGTCAGTTGCAAATCTTTCTGACATATATACTTTTTCAATACGGTCAAATGGTGCTTCACACACCATCTTGACACCCTCGACAACAAACTGCCTGTTTTCTTTTCTTATTTTTGACTTCTTCTGAAGCTGGATTACACGTTTAACCTGTGAACTTCCTGTACTTGTTATCATATATTTTTCCTGTTTACTTTTTATATTAAAGTCTTAAAACCACTGCTGCACATATTATGCATTATTATTTGATAAATCTGCACAATTTTACTTTGAAAGCAGTGCACTTATATTAAATTCATACTCATTAATATCTTTCTTCATTGCAAGTGCTTCATCTATATCAAAATCAACGAATTTGCCATTCTTGTATGCAACAAGACGGTTGCTCTTGCCTTCAACAAGCAGATCAACTGCATATGAGCCCATTACAGATGCATACATTCTGTCCTTACATGTCGGAGAACCACCTCTTTGCATGTAACCAAGTATAGTAGCTCTTGTCTCAATGCCTGTTGCTGCCTCAATACGTCTTGCCATACCTGTTGAGTGACCTATACCTTCAGCATTAATAATAAGATGATGTTTCTTGCCTTTCTTACGTCCTTCAATAATATGATTAATAATAGCCTGTTCGTCATTATCATATCTTTCCGGAAGAAGAATATCTTCTGCACCATTGGCAATACCACACCAGAGTGCTATATAACCTGCATTTCTACCCATTACTTCAATAATACTGCATCTTTCATGTGATGTAGATGTATCACGAATTTTATCAATAGCTTCCATGGCAGTATTTACAGCTGTATCAAATCCTATTGTGTAATCAGTACATGCTATATCCAGGTCAATTGTTCCCGGAAGTCCAATCGTGTTGACACCATTCTCGGCAAGCTTCTGTGCACCTCGAAATGAGCCGTCACCGCCAATTACAACTATGCCATCAATGCCGTGTTTTTTGCATACTTCTGCTGCCTTTTTCTGTCCATCTGCAGTCATAAACTCAAGACATCTTGCTGTGTAAAGAATAGTTCCGCCTCTCTGGATAATGTCAGAAACGCTCTTCTTATCCATGTCTATAACTTCATCATTAATAAGACCATTATATCCTTTTTGTATGCCTTTAACTTTAAGCCCTTTGTTCAGTGCAGTTCTGACAACAGCTCTTATCGCTGCATTCATTCCCGGTGCATCACCACCGCTTGTTAAAACACCAATTGTTTTTATTTCCTTTGCCATAACTACTCCTTCCTTTCTGCTCTTCCTATGAATATCTTAAAATAATATTACCGCAATCGCGTCCGTATTTCAACTATGTTGTTTCAACATTTTTAATACCGTACTGTGCCCTGAGTGATGCCAGAATATCAGGTGTAATCCTGATGTTTCTGCTCTGCGGAAGTGCAATCCTCTTATTTTCTTTTGTGCAGTAAATTATAATCGAATCTTTTCCGTCTGAATATTTTAATTCTTCCGCTAAATCCGACGCCTTTTTAAGATATTCTTCCTCGCTTGCAAATCTTATCCATAATTTTCGCGGAACATCTTCAAAAGGGACTACACTCTCACATATAAGCTTCGCATTTTCATCTGCATTAGCATTAACTCTGCCTGTTATGAATAATTTATCAGTTCCTTCTATTATATTCCTATATGTCGAAAATGTCCTCGGAAATACAATTACTTCAACAGTTCCCACCAAATCCTCTATCGTAAGATATGCCATAAGCTGCCCTGTTTTTGTAGGTTTCACCGATTTTGCCATAATCATTCCGCCGATTGTTGCCTTTGAATCCACTTTGACTTTCGGCTCACCTGTCTCATCATCAATCTCAAAATCTGTGGACATTGCTGAAATATGTTTTTTCCACATAGCAGCATATTCATCAAGCGGATGTCCGCTTACATAGACTCCAAGCACTTCTTTTTCAAATGCAAGAATATCTTCCTTTGTATACTCACTTACATCCGGCATTTTTATCTCAAATTGTGATTTTTCACTCTCATCAACAAGGTCAAAAAGCGACATCTGTCCCGAAATCGCATCTTTTCCCTGCTTTGCCTCATTATCAAGCATGCGTGCATACACGCTCATCATCTGGCGTCTGTTATTTCCAAATGTGTCAAACGCCCCCGATTTTATAAGATTTTCGAGCGTACGCTTGTTTAAGTCTGTATACAATCTGCTTATAAAATCCTGCATACTTGTAAAACGGCTTTTATTTCTTTCATCAATTATAGCTTTTATCGTCGGTCTTCCAAGCGATTTTACAGCTGAAAGACCGAATCTTATCGCATTGTCTTCAACCGAAAATTCCATATCCGAAGTATTTACGTCAGGAGGAAGCATCTGTATATTCATCTGACGGCATGCATAGATATAACCCGCCACCTTATCAGTATTATCGACAACCGACGTCATAAGAGCCGCCATAAATTCCACGGGGTAATATGTCTTTAAATATGCTGTCTGATACGCAACAACCGCATAACATGCCGCATGTGACTTATTAAATGCGTACTTTGCAAAGTCAATCATATCATCGTAAATCTTATTAGCCGTTTTTTCATCTATTCCATTACTTATACAACCCGGTACATTTTCCTCCGGATTGCCATATATGAAATTCTGCCTTTCTTTTTCCATGACAGACGTCTTTTTCTTAGACATTGCACGACGGACAAGGTCACTTCGTCCAAGCGAATATCCGGCGAGGTCACGCACTATCTGCATTACCTGCTCCTGATATACAATACAGCCGTATGTCGGCTTTAATATCGGTTCAAGCATAGGACAGTCATACGTAATATCTCCTGGATTATTCTTTCCTTTTATATACTGTGGAATGAAATCCATAGGTCCCGGTCTGTAAAGCGATATTCCGGCTATCAGGTCTTCTATGCTCTGCGGCTTTAATTCTTTCATGAAGTTCTTCATTCCCGCACTTTCAAGCTGGAATATACCTTCACATTTACCGGTGCTTATCATGTCATAGACATTTTTATCTTCATAATTAATATTATCTATTGAAAATTCCGGATTTTTCTTTCTCGCCAGCTTTTCGGCATTCTGAATTACTGTAAGTGTTCTAAGCCCCAGAAAATCCATCTTTAAAAGACCAAGTTCTTCAAGCGTTGTCATAACAAACTGTGCCACTACAGCACCGTCTGACCCTGTCGCTACAGGAACATACTCATCTACGGCTTTTTGGCTTATAAGCACACCAGCCGCATGCATTGACGCATGACGAGGTAATCCTTCAAGTCGTTTACTCTTATCAATTAAATCATGTACCTGTGCATCATTTTCATATGCATTACGCAAATCCGGATTTTCCTGTATTGCTTTATCTATTGTTATTCCTATTTCTCTAGGTACCATTTTTGCAATATTATCAACCATTGCATAAGGAAGATCAAGCACTCGTCCAACATCCTTTATTACAGCTCTTGCCGCCATCGTTCCGAATGTTACAATCTGAACAACACAATCCTTTCCATATTTTTCCACTACATAATCTATAACTTCCTGTCGTCTCTCATAGCAGAAATCCACGTCAATATCGGGCATTGATACTCGCTCCGGATTAAGGAAACGTTCAAAAATAAGACTATACTTTATCGGGTCAATGTCTGTTATTCCAAGGCAATATGATACAATGCTTCCCGCTGCTGAACCTCTTCCCGGTCCTACAGCTATCCCATGTGTCTTTGCATAATTAATATAGTCCCATACTATAAGGAAATAATCCACATAACCCATCTTGTGAATAACCGACAATTCATACTCAAGACGCTTCTTTTTTTCTTCATCTGCATCCGGATATCTTCGTTTCATGCCCTCATTACAAAGATGATTGAGATATGTCCATGAATCGAACCCCTGCGGTACCTCAAAGTGCGGTACTTTTGTTACGCCAAATTCAATCTCAACATTACATCTTTCAGCTATTTTGCATGTATTTTCAAGAGCCTGTGGTGCATACGGAAACAGTTCCGCCATTTCTTCCGGCGATTTAAGATAATACTGTCCACCGTCATATCTCATTCTATTTTCATCTGTAACTTTTTTACCTGTCTGTATACAAAGAAGAATATCATGTGCATCAGCATCCTGTGCATATGTATAATGCACATCATTGGTACATACTAAATCAATCCCCAATTCCTGCGACATGCGGATTAACTGGGGATTGACATACTTTTGTTCAGGGATTCCATGATCCTGCAGTTCAAGAAAGAAATTACCTTTACCAAAAATACCTTCATACCGCTTTGCTGCCTCACAACCTGCCTCGTACATTCCTCTTGCAAGATATCTTTGTACTTCACCTGCAAGACACGCACTTAATGCGATAATACCCTCATGAAACTGCTCCAGCACTTCATAATCAACACGCGGCTTATAATAAAATCCTTCCGTGAATCCTCTTGAAACAATTTTCATAAGATTTTTGTATCCGGTATTATTTTCAGCAAGGAGGACCAGATGATAATATCTGCTCTCTGATTCTCCCGGCTGCTTATCAAATCTTGAACCCGGGGCAACATATACCTCACATCCAAGAATCGGCTTTATGCCAACTTCTTTTGCTGCTTTGTAGAAATCTATCACACCGTACATTACTCCGTGGTCAGTTATTGCAAGACTCTTCATTCCAAGCTCTTTTGCTCTTGATGTAATCTCTTTTATCTTGCTTGAACCATCAAGAAGCGAATACTCCGTATGGACATGTAAATGTGTAAATTCCATTATTACCCCTTTTTCTGAACATATTTTAATTATTTGTATTGTTTTTTGTGTTTTCTGTATCTTGAGAATCTTCCTGTTTTCCAGAATTATTCTCATCGCTGTTCGATTTATTTTTTCCAACATTATCCCAGAAATCATCTACAGGACCGCTTACAGTTGACGAATAACTTCCGTCTTCTGCAAATGTTACACTCTCTGCAACTTTTTCTGACTTAGACATTGCACTTGTGTCCACCGGTTCCGGAATTCCTTTTACTTCTCTATAAATCTTCATAAATTCCTTACCTGTAATTGTCTCTTTCTCATAAAGGAACTTGGCAATTTCATCAAGGACATCCCTGTTTTCTGAAAGAAGCTGTTTAGCTTCTTCAAAACATCTCTTCAATAAATCTTTTACTTCTTCATCAATTATGGCTGCTGTCTCATCTGAACAGTTAAGTCTTGCATTACCGTCAAGATACTTGTTTTCAACTGTCTCAAGACTCATAAGACCAAATTTTTCTGACATGCCATACTGTGTAATCATGGCTCTTGCCATCTGTGTAGCCTTTTCAATATCATTTGATGCACCGGTTGTAACAGTATCAAATACAATCTCTTCTGCAGCACGTCCGCCAAGAAGTGTAACAAGTCTTGCCATAAGCTCATCTTTTGTCATAAGATACTTCTCTTCCTCAGGCACCTGCATTACATAACCAAGTGACCCCATTGTTCTTGGAACAATAGTAATCTTCTGGACCGGTTCAGCATCTTTCTTTAATGCTGTAATAAGTGCATGACCCACTTCATGGTATGCGACAGTTCTCTTTTCCTCACGGCTAAGAATCCTGTCTTTCTTCTCTTTACCTGCAATTACAACTTCGACAGCCTCAAAAAGGTCTTTCTGTGAAACTACATTTCTGCCATCCTTGACGGCTGCAATAGCAGCCTCATTAATCATATTTGCAAGGTCTGAACCAACAGCACCACTTGTCGCAAGTCCAATTGCTTCCAAATCAACAGTATCGTCCATAAGAACATCTTTTGAATGAACCTTAAGTGTATCTATTCTTCCCTTTAAATCCGGTTTATCTACAATAATTCTTCTGTCAAGACGACCTGGTCTTAAAAGTGCCTTATCAAGCACTTCCGGTCTGTTAGTCGCAGCAAGAATAAAAAGTCCCTTAGATGAATCAAAACCATCCATCTCCGCAAGGAGCTGGTTCAATGTCTGTTCACGCTCGTCATTTCCACCGCCATATCTCGAATCACGGCTCTTACCGATTGCATCAATCTCATCAATGAAAATAATACATGGTGCAAGCTTCTGTGCTTCTTTAAACAAATCTCTTACTCTTGACGCACCTACACCGACAAACATCTCTACGAAATCTGAACCTGCAAGAGAAAAAAACGGCACATTGGCTTCACCGGCTACTGCTTTTGCAAGGAGTGTCTTACCTGTACCCGGAGGTCCTACAAGAAGTGCGCCCTTTGGAAGCTTAGCACCTATTCTTGCATATTTATCAGGATTGTGAAGGAAATCAACAATCTCTGTAAGTGATTCTTTTGCCTCATCCTGACCGGCAACATCTTTAAATGTAACACCTGTCTTCTTCTGTACATATACTTTGGCAGTATTTTTGCCGACGCCCATGCCGCCCATCATACCGCTTCCTTTTGCAATCTTTCTATATATGAATGAGAAAAGGAATATCATAAGGAGCAATGGAAGTACATATGCAAGAAGGAAATCTATAACAGATGAACTTGAGTCAGGAATATAACCTGCTATTGTAATATCTGAATGTTCCTTCAATGTCTGCACAAGTTCATCATCATTAATATATGCTGTGTAATATGTGTACTTAATCTTTCCCATTGCGGTATCTTCAATCGTATCATCTGAAGGAGTTATTATAATTCTATCCTGTTCAAACTTAACTTTTGAAATCTTGTTCTCATCAATCATATTAAGAAATTCAGAATATGAAATCTCTTTATATGTTGCATTCTTTAACATTCCATTAAGAAATGTGATACCGATAAATGTAACAACACATGCTATCGTAAGCAGTATTATTGTATTCCAGTTCTTTGGCTTCTTCTCGTTATTATTATTTCTTCCGCCGCCTCTGTTGCCATTATTATTGCGGTTATTGCCCGGTCCATTATTGTAATTATTATAGTTGTTATAATTACCCGGTTCATACCCATTAGGTCCTCCCTGCGGTCCGTTAGGCATTCCGTTGTAACCTCTGTTACCGCTGTTATAGCCATTACCGCCATTATTGCCATATCCGCCGTTATAACCATTACCGCCGGCGTTACCCTGCGGATTATATCCGCCATACCCCTGTCCGTTACGGTTATTATTATTATCCGGTGACGGATTACTGCCATTGCCGTTATTAAGTGGTCTGCCATTTACATTATCGCCGGAATTTCTGTTATCATTTTCCCAGTTTCCCATATATTCTCCATTTCTAATTTTATAATAAAACAGCACTTATGTATATTGCTGAGTTTATTATCAAAAAATAATATGATTGTCTTCTTAATTATATAGATTAATATTTTATAAATCAATCAAAAACAACTAATTTTACTTATTTTATACTAACTTTATAATTTTATCATGCCCCTCTGTAATATATTTATCTATTTATTTTGAAAAAATATGTGGAAATTAATAACGACTCGTTGTATAATGGTTTTAAATATTAAATGATTTGTCCCGGTAGTGTTTTATTTTGTGCTGCCGGATATTTATTTTTAATGTATTTTTAATAACAATTTTTTACAGCCGCAACCCGGCAGAATGGAGGAAATAATGCCCGTAAAATATGTATTCGTCACCGGTGGTGTCGTTTCAGGACTTGGAAAAGGAATAACTGCTGCGTCATTAGGACGTTTATTGAAAGCCCGCGGTTTTTCAGTAACTATGCAGAAGTTTGATCCATATATTAATATCGACCCAGGCACCATGAATCCAATTCAGCATGGTGAAGTATTTGTTACCGATGATGGAGCCGAGACTGACCTTGACCTCGGACATTATGAAAGATTCATTGATGAAAGTCTTAATAAAAATTCTAATGTAACTACAGGTAAGGTTTACTGGTCAGTTCTTCAGAAAGAACGCCGCGGTGATTTTGGTGGAGGCACTGTTCAGGTTATTCCTCATATCACTAACGAAATCAAAAGCAGATTTTACCGCGACTACTCAGATGATAAAACTAAGATTGCCATCATCGAAGTCGGTGGTACTGTAGGTGATATCGAAAGCCAGCCTTTCCTTGAAGCAATCCGTCAGTTCCAGCACGAAGTAGGACGTGAGAATGCTATCCTTTGTCACGTTACTCTCATACCTTACCTCAAGGCTTCAGGTGAGATGAAGACAAAGCCGACACAGGCAAGTGTAAAAGAACTTCAGGGAATGGGTATCCAGCCGGATATTCTTGTATGCCGTACTGAGCATCCTCTTGAACCTGGAATTAAGGATAAGATTGCTTTATTCTGTAACGTACCTAAATCACACGTACTTCAGAATCTTGATGTTGAAATTCTTTATGATGCACCACTTGCAATGGAAGATGAACACCTTGCACAGGTTGCATGTGAATGTCTCCAGCTTGACTGTCCAGAACCGGATCTTGACGAATGGCGTGCAATGTGTAAAGCATGGAAAAATCCTACAAAGAAAGTTACTGTTGCCCTTGTTGGTAAATATATACAGCTTCACGATGCTTACATCAGTGTAGTCGAAGCCTTAAAGCACGGCGGTGTATACAATTCAGCTGATGTAACTATCAAATGGGTTGATTCAGAAACTGTTACAGCTGAAAATGCAGCTGAAATTCTTGGCGATGTATCAGGAATCCTTGTTCCTGGTGGTTTCGGCGACAGAGGTATTGAAGGCAAGATTCAGGCAATCCGCTATGCAAGAGAACACAATGTACCATTCCTTGGTCTCTGCCTCGGAATGCAGTTGTCTATCGTTGAATTTGCAAGAGATGTAATCGGTTATACAGATGCACACAGCGTTGAATTAAAGCCGGATACTACACACCCTGTAATTCACCTTATGCCTGATCAGGAAGGCATTGATGATATCGGTGGCACATTAAGACTTGGCTCTTATCCTTGTGTTCTTGATAAAACAAGCAAGGCTTACGAGCTTTATGGTGAAGAGCAGATTCATGAGCGTCATCGTCATCGTTATGAAGTTAATAATGATTACAGAAAAGTTCTTACAGAAAACGGCATGAAGCTTTCAGGTATTTCTCCTGACGGAAGAATCGTTGAGATGGTTGAAATTCCTTCACATCCATGGTTCCTTGCAACTCAGGCACATCCTGAATTAAAGTCCCGTCCTAACAGACCACATCCGCTTTTCAGAGGATTTATCAAAGCAGCTCTTGATTATCAGGAAAATAAATAAAAATAAATAAATCCCGGTAAAGATCTGAGGTGACACCTCATAATACTACTTTGCCGGGATTTTTCTAATTAAAAATATGATTTGATAACCATACATAAGTATAATAAATTTATTTTTTGACAACACATATTCTATACTCCTCAAATGATTTTTCTATCACATTCAGATTTTTTAAGCCTTGAAAATATGGCTGTTTTAAACATAATGCGATTCCATCACCTGTCATCTTTGAATATGCTTCTTTAAATGTCCATATTTTCAAAAATCTTTCTTTCTGTTCCGATTCCGACTCAGCCATGCACACCCATTCAGATTCATCTTTATTAAAAAAACGCCTTGCAACGCTGCATACATCTTTTCTGTTTCCTTCCATATCAATTCCTATCGGTTTATCAGAAATAGCACATGCAACATATTTTCCTGAATGTGTAATATTAAAATTCAATTCTTTGTAATCTTTAAAATACGGTTTACCTTTTTTCTGATATTTAATTTTATAATCATATGATTTATCATATCCATCACATGCCTTAATTATGTCCACCATTACAATTTCACTATGATTATCCACTTTTTCTTGTCTTAAAGCATAATTTAATAACAATCCAGCGGCAATACAACGGCATTTATCCTCATTAAATCTCAATTTGTCAGCTTTACTACGTCGCCCTTCAGTAACAATATTATATGCTTTTTTATATAATTTTTCATCAAACACACTATTGCCATCAGCATCCCTATTAAAAAATACTTCTGTTGATGTGATATATATTGTAATTTTATTTAATTTTGCAGCCATACCTATTTCCTCACATATTTTGCTATTTAATTTCATGCCACCGCTGTAAGTTCCGGTACTTTTATCCGGTTTCGCAATTACCTATTTGTTATTTAATTATAACAGACTATCTGTAAAATCAAAATATTTTTACACATTTTTACTTGTAAAATCATTATATATATGTTATAAGTATATTTATAGATATGCATATTTATATATTTTTGTAATTTATACTATTAAAATCAAGTCAC
>OGNV01001061.1_pt1 | contig 19702 bp, 13 predicted proteins | sample 1573561 | NCBI WGS metagenome assembly OGNV01 (sample SAMEA2581892, study PRJEB24529) | metagenome | biome: Human gut stool | place: China | collected 2011
AACTCACCACAATCCCAGAAACTGGCGGTGGGTTCCATTGTCATCAGATAAACGGTAGAAGCGATCAAAAAAACGACCCACCCCAACACGTTGTTGATTAGTTTGTACTTTCCCATACTTTGTATAAAGTGTAATAATTAATTGTCTTAATTCTGTATCCTCACGCGGACAGTCGGTCGCAAAGGTAAGCATTTACGTTTAATACCAACGCCCTGATACGCTATAAATTGTGTGGAAGAGATTAGAAATATATTAAAAAGAATTCGTTGAATGACAGTCTGGAATCTGACAATTTGCCGACATTCGGATGGCGCAAACTGACATTTGTAGGCAGGATTCTGTTGCAAGCCCGCTGTTTCCTGTGCCGGGGCTTTCCCGGGCGATCCGGAACAAATAGGTAAGTATTTCTGGTGAGTGTCGGGGAAAAGCCCTTTCCCGTTCTAAAAAAAACGAAAAGGAGGGCTTTTTCTACCGACGTGGGAAAAGGGTTGATTATTGTCGTGTTGAAGTGTTTCAGCGTGTTCAGGCAACCATATTGATAAGACAGTCCTAACTCGCAATGTTTGCTCAACCGGTAGCCGACTTTAGCCATTATGGAGAGATCGAATACGGTTTGAGGTTGTACATATAATGTCGGAGCAACGCCTAAACCGAAATGGAATTTGTCGGTGACCATATTCCCTTGAATTTTACTTTTTACTAATTGTAAAAGGAATAAAGATTGATAGATTCAGATCTGATATATGTCCCTTTTTATAAATACGATCATCGATTACATTTGTAAAACCAAGACGATAATTAATTGCAAGGTCAATTTTGTTATTGATATTGTAACCGACTTTCCAAACTAATGGAATATCAAACTTCTTTCCATCATTGGTTGGAACCATATACCAGGTTGGTTCGATTCCCATACCAACATATAATCCTTTTACTAATCTATAATTTACAGAAGGCGACAGAGACAAAGCCAAATTTGCGTCATGCCCTATAATCCGACTTGCCAGCTCATTATCCACATAATAAGACTTTGTGTTCTTAAATACTTTCGCATCGAGTATAAGGTCCATGTCATAAAACAACCTATCATTTTTTCCATGTTCTATCCGAAAACGATACCCAAGTGAAGCTCCAAATTGATATTTATCTTTGTAATCAATTTTATAGTCTCCCTCCTGCCAAATATCCGGACGACCGGAATTGGGAGTTAAATTGTGCTCAAACCCCAATCCGCCACCAACTAAAAGACCTGTCCGTAACACCTGCGAGTTTGTAGGCAAGGCAAATAAGACAGCACATACTAACAATACAAATCTTATCACTTTCATAAGTTATAAATTTAATTTTATCTATAAGACATCGATAGGTAGAAATTCCCCTATCGATGTCTTATGAATTATCAGAAAATTATGTTTATTCCTTTACAACTACAAAATCCAGATTTTTGCCAGGCCAAGGTCCATAAGTGACTGTTAAGCAGAAACCTTTATTACCTCCTCCTAAAAGATCTTTAGGGAAAAACTCATAATCATGCGATGAAAACGAATCATTTTTACTTTTGCGAGCTGATGTGCCAACATTCTGTACTGTAGGAGGATTCGAAACGTATGCTATGTCACAATTAGCACATGCTATAGTTGTTGAAGCCTTTCTATTATACCATATTCCAGCAAATCCTTTTTTTCTAAAACAAACTTCAAATTTTACCCCTGCATTATAATTGGGCCTACCATTAATTGTTCCTAATACCGAATATTTTACCCATAACTTATTCTTGCCTTCCCGATAACTAAAAACCTCTTTGGATTTTTGTTTGTCATTAGGAGGTGTTAATCCTAAACTATCAAGTTGGGCGTAACTTGATATATCTTTGCAATTAATCAGTTCTCCATTAATTTTGATAAAACCATTTTTATTTGCCAAGTGTGCTAATTTTAGATTGCTTACAGGTAAATAGGCTGAATAGTCATCTCCATATTCAGGGAAATATAATGATGCATATTTTACTTTAAATTCTTCATAATGTTCTTTGGTGTCATAATAATTGTCAGCATCTCCCATTGCGTCATCAAAAACGTTATATAGAGATTTAAAACCTTCTTTTTTGAGAAGACCGGAAACATTTTCAATATCTGATAATGCATTTTCCAATGCACTATTGTCTGCGAAATTCAATATGCTGTCTTCCAATATTATAGTTTCAAAGCTCATTGCTTTTGTCTTCACTTCCGACTTAGAAGATTCTACATCTATTAATTCATTTGTACAAGAGACAAACAAAACTGAAACTAAACAGATCAAACAAAATTTTAACTTTTTCATGATGATATTTTATAAGTTTGTAAATATATTTCCATATGCATGATTTATTCCATCGGTAATTGATACTACATCTCCATTTTTTGCTTCCTCATCCAAGGAAATAACAACCGAAGGCTTAGTCACTATAGATTGGTTATACACAACCTCTCCTGCCGAATTTGTCACAGTCACCTGAACTGTTCCTAAATCAGCAGTAAACTCTAACAATAAATCTTTATTGTTGTCTTGAACCCATGTTTGGACGGGCAATTGGAAAGTGATGGATTTAGTTTTGAGATCCCATCTTCCAATTAATTCAACTTTCTTTTTGGCAAAGCAAGGAAGCGAAATTGCCAGAACCAATATCAAACTCCCCAATTTTTTAATTGCGTTCATACCGTTTTTGTTTAAAAAATCTTTGGTAAAAGTAGTAGTGGACTTTGAGAGTGCCAAAAACGGTCAAAAAGTATATGGACAAGCCTGAATTTGTATGGATAAATAGTTTTAAGTATTTGTGTTTCAATAGAAATGCGATATAAAATGTGAGAGCTAAATTACGATATTTTCTAATGTCTTTCGGATGATAAACTCGTAAATACCCGTTTTAGAATTGGTCAGTCCAAGTGATTGGCGGGTTCTAAGCCTGCGTTTATTGGCAGAATCCGGGTTGATACCTAAAAGCATAGCTTCTGATTTTATGCTGATATTCAGGAAACTAAGATAGCAGGTTTCTATTTCGGTTTTCTTCAAGGTTTCCACATCCTGTACGGCAACCTGCCAATTTGGACAAGCGGAGTCGATCTGCTCTTTTAAGAGCTCCCAATCTTGTTCGGAAAGCTTTTGTCCATATTTTTTCTTATTATCCGGACGCTCTTTCAGCTCTTGGAAGAGAGAAGAATACTGTAGTTTCTCGCATTTCAGAATAAGGATTTCTCTTTTAGCTTGAAGCATTTTTTTACGAATTTGTATTACCTCTTCCTTATTTGTACTGGTATCGGTTGCTACTTTTTGCTTGATTTTATTCTCCAACTTGGTTAGCAGCTGCTCCTTTTCGTCTAACTGTAGTTGCTGTTTGTTGATCTTGTTCAATCTTTTCCGATCCTTGTATAGATAGAACAAAACACTAACTAAACTGACAAAAAGGATGAGTCCGCTTAATAAATAGATGACGGAATATAGTTTTTGGTTTTGTCGGATAACAGTTAATGAATTATGTCGTTTTTCTGCATCGATGATGTCTACCTGTTTCTGTTGATCGTATAAGATATTTTTTGCGGCGTAACATTGTTCAAGATACTGGAATGCTTCCGGAATGTTGTTAGCCTCCTTTTCAATCAAGTAACTTAGGTACAACCGATCGGACGGAGTGTATGGATTATTGGTTGGGCTGTCTGCCATTTTAGCATAATAACGGGCTGAATCTAATTGGCTATAGTTATAGAACAACGTACTTAAAGCTAAATATGTAGGAGCTTTATCTATTGTGTCATAAACCAGACCTCTGAAAAAGTAGGATTTCGCTTCGTCTATTTGATCCAAATGCTCATAAATATTCCCCAGTCCGTTCGCAATCGATGCTATTCCGACTGAATCGTTCATTCCGGTAACGATTGAATCCGCTTTCAGCATCAAATCAAGTGCGAGAGAGATTGAGTCTTCGAATACCCATGTCCTGCTGATATCCCGCAAGGCAAACGCATAACTCCGCGTATTATTGGCTTTTGTGAAAAAGGCGGCAGCCTCTTCATACTTCCGCCGTTCTTCGGAGCCTTGTCCGGTGTAGGTGTACAAGTCTGCCATATAACTGCAAATATATCCGGCTACATTATATAAATGATTCTTCTTTGCCAAGTCTAACGCCTCCGAATAAGCCTTAGTTGCCGGGATAAACAATTTGTCTTCCACAAACGAACGTCCCAAATACAGGCCAATCCAAGCCTGCTCTTCTGCCGTTCCGTGGCTTTTGTACCAGCCTAAAGCGCGGTCGAGCTGTTCGGCGTAGAGCATGTCTTTAAATAGTTTGTCTGCCGCCTGGCAATACAGCATGCACCAACGGGCGAACTGCCGTTCGTTCAGTTTGTCCGGTAGTTCTACGCCTTCCAATATCACGTATGCACTATCCGGATAGACCGGCAGTAACGTTTCCGCCCGATCCATCTGTTCCGAAGCGACCTGATTTTCCCTGCAAGAAAAAAAGGCTATGGATAAAAGAACAAATACAACTATGTTTTTCATGCGAACGGAGATTGTTGCTCGATATGGCAAAGATAATGAAAGAGATGGGATTTGTAAAAAAAGAGTTCCAAGTTTACGAGGAAAAATACAATATCCCCTTGAAAGGCGGAATGTGCGCTTAAATGATTAATTGGCAACGGTTTGCTTAAAATATATGTTTGTTAAAAAATATTATCCTTGCGGGTAATTTGAATTAGATGGGGTAGAAAATCGAATTAGACGCGGTAGTAGTTTCGATTTGAACCAATGGCTTTTTTAGGAATATGACAATAAGGAGCAAGTGCGTATGGATGAAAATGAAAGAAAATTCCCGAGAGATCTTTTTTCCGGAATAGATGGTATTTTGCTTGTCTGAATATGGTATCATGTAAATATCATTATCTTTGTGTTGAGGAACGAGAAAACTATTTTATCAGTTTGTATAAATAAGATATGAAAAAGCTGCTACTGTTGTTGTGTTTTGTATTTATACACCAAGTGGTCTATCCGGTTTATTTTAAACATCTTGGCATGAGTGACGGCTTGTCGCAGGTCTCTGTGATGTCGATTTATCAGGATTGCCTGGGACGTATGTGGTTCGGTACACGCGAAGGTGTCAGTATCTATGACGGGGAACGGATGCGGGTGTATAAAGGCTGGGAGAATCTGGACCCGAAAAGCTCTATAAATGTTTTACTCGGACATGAATGTGATCATCTTACTGGAAACAGGCAAGGGGATATTTTCTTTAGGACTTGCGATTCGTTGGTGAGGTATGATATACGGGAAGAGAAATTTTGTGTTGTTAGCGGTTGTAAGGCGAAAACGATAACCTCGGCCGATGGTGATATATGGACGGGGTACGATGATATGGTTTGCCGGTATGATGAAAAAGGAGATAGTCTGCAACTTTATGCGAAGACAAACACTCCCGGTATATCCAGCCTGCTGATCTCGGGGAAGAAGATTTGGATCGGGACTTATGAAGGCCTGTATGTAATTGAAGAAGATAAAAAAGTCCGTTGTCTGATTGAAGGACCTGAATTTTATCGCTTATTTGAAAGTTCTACTGGCGAGATATGGGCCGGTTGCCGTACCGGTGGTTTATACAGGATCACACAAGACGAACGAATCACCTGGTATTCGGAAAGTAATTCCGCACCTTTTCATATAAAGAATAGTCAAATACGGAGCTTTGCTGAAGATCGGTTTGGGAATATCTGGTTCGGCACTTTTATGGGACTGCATAAATATAACCCTTACACGGACCAGTTTACAGTATATCAACAGGATCATTTGCCAGGTAGCCTGTCACATTCTTCTGTTTTCTCTGTTTATATAGATGTACAGGAAACCATATGGGTAGGAACCTATTATGGAGGTGTGAACTATTTTAATGCGGAAAGGGAAATATTCGCTCATTATACGGATAACCCTTTGCGGAAGGAATGCCTGAATTATTCGTTTGTCGGGAATCTGGCGGAAGATAAAGAAGGAAACATCTGGATTTGTACTGAAGGGGGAGGATTGAACTTCATGGATCGTAAAACACGAACCTTTAAATATTTCACTGCAGGTCACCGTAATTCCGTATTGCAGAATAACCTGAAATGCATTGCGTATGACGGAAAGCGGAACCGTCTGTATATCGGCACGCATCATGGAGGGCTTACCCGCTACGATATAAAGACCGGTATTTTTCATAACTACTTGAATGATTACAGGGAGGGAGACATAAAACCGGACGGTATTATCTTCCATACGATGATTCATAACGATAGGCTGTATGTAAGCGCGATGAACGGCACTTTTGCCATGGATCTTGATACGGATCGGTTCCAATGGATATGTAGAAATGCTCAAAGCTTTACGATCGATAGCGAAGAGAATCTATGGATTTTGATCGGGACTTCTCTATACAAGATGGAGCTGGCCCATCCGGATAATCAGAAACATTATGCTTTACCCCGCTATGGAATCCAGTTCGAACCTAAACGGATCATGACTACCCGCACGGGAGATATCTATTTCGTGGTTTTGGGAGGTGGCCTGTATCGGTATGACAAACAGACCGATTCTTTTATCCATTATTCGCAAGAAAGCGGACATTTATTGAGCAATTATTGTTACAATGTAGCAGAGACCAATTCGGAAGAGTTGCTGGTGACCAGTGATAAAGGGGTTACTTTTCTGAATCCTTTCAGCGGGAATACCCGGTTTGCGACGCTGGGGGCGAACTTACCAATCACATCCATTGCGGATGGCTGTGGTATTCTGGTGTGCCGGAATAATGAACTCTTTGTCGGAGGGAATGACGGACTGACCTCTTTTTATCGGGAAGATCTCGATAAGACGGAAAAGAATTACTCCTTATATTTTTCAGAGCTGTATATTCATAATAAGAGAATCTATCCAGGAGCCGTCTCGGGAGGTATACTGGAGGAGGCTTTTCCTTTCAGTAAATCGATCCGGTTGAACTACAAGCAAAACAATCTGATTATAAATTTTGCCACAACCAATTATATCGATATCCAAAAAAATAATGAATATCAATATCGATTAGTCGGTTTTGACGATGATTGGGTTTCCACCTCTTCTTCCAGTATTTATTATACAAACTTGGATCCCGGCAAATATACATTGCTGGTTCGTGAAAAGAATCTGTCCCGGCACTTGATGAATTATCGTGAAATATCTCTGGATATCCAGATCGCCCAACCCTGGTATAAAACGGGTTGGGCGTGGATACTGTATGTCCTGACTGTTTTTACAATCACTGTTCTGACTGTACGGATTCTAAATGCTCGGCGCAAACTGGCGCTGTCCCTTGAAAAGGAACGAGAAGAGAAAGATCGTAACGAGGAGTTGAACCAGGCGAAACTACGTTTCTTTACCAATATCAGCCATGAATTTCGGACACCTCTAACGCTTATTATCAGTCAGATAGATATGCTTTTTCAAAGTTCATCCCTTCCTCCGACCTTGTATAATCGGATTATTAAGATCAGTAAAAATGCAAACCGGATGCGGAATATGATTTCCGAGTTGTTGGAATTCCGGAAGTTAGAGCAGAATTATGTCTCATTGCATGTTTGCGAACAAAATCTGATTCCATTTCTGAAAGATATTTATCTTTCCTATTGTGAGTTAGCAGTCCAACGATCCATTACATTTAATTTTCAGTATGCAGAGGAAAATCTATTATTATGCTTTGATTCCAATCAGTTGCAGAAGGTGTTTTACAATCTTTTGTCAAACGCTTTTAAATATACGAAGCCGGGAGGTACGGTAGAATTGCATGTATCTTCGGATGGAAATGAGGTTCGTATAAAAGTAATCGATACGGGTATAGGACTTTCGTCAGATGATGTATTGCATATTTTTGACCGTTTCTATCAGGCCGAAAACGGGAAACAGGTAGCGGGAGCTAATCCCGGTACAGGGCTTGGACTGGCTTTAAGTAAAAATATTATTCATCTTCATCATGGAGATATCGCAGTACAGAGCCAGGTCGGTTATGGAACGATATTTACGGTCACGTTATGGAAGGGAAAGATTCATTTTGAAAATGATAAGAATGCGATTCTTCTGGAAAGCCAGGAGGAGCCAATGATTAAAGGAGACTTTTTGCCGGATTCCATTTCTTCCGAAGAATATGAAGAAATGGATAAAGTTTTTCCCTGTTTAAAGGCTGGCTCCTATAAAGTTCTGATTGTAGAGGACAATGAAGAGCTGTTACAGATATTAAATACACTTTTTGCTCCTTTCTACCAGGTTATATTAGCCGGGAATGGGGAGGAGGGATTGAGGAAGGCGAATGAGGAAAAACCGGATTTGATTGTCAGCGATGTCATGATGCCCTTGATGAGTGGTATGGAGATGTGCATGAAAATTAAGAATAATATCGATTTGTGCCATATTCCGGTCGTTTTGCTTACAGCTCTCGATTCTGTCGAATATAATATAGAGGGACTTCAACAGGGAGCGGATGATTATATCAGCAAACCTTTTCATGCAAAAATATTGTTGATGCGCTGCAATAATCTGATTCGGAATCGTTTGTTGTTGAAGTCCCAGTTGACAAAACAGGTTGACTTTGATGTGCAGTTACTGGCTACGACTTCATTGGACCAACAACTTTTGAACCGGATTGTGGAGATCGTCGATCTGCGGATGGGAGAACCGGATTTTGATGTCAATGCTCTTGCCCGTGAGTTGAATATGGGGCGTAGTTCATTCTTTACAAAAGTCAAGAACTTGACCGGGATGACTCCCAGTGAATTGATACAAAACCAGCGCATCAATCGTGCGTCAATCTTGTTACGGGAACGGCCGGATTTGTTGGTGAATGAAATATCGGATCGGTTAGGATTTACCTCGACGGTATATTTCAGCCGATGCTTTAAAGCGAAATTCGGAATAGCGCCCGCCCAATTTAGGAAGAAAGAGCAGTAAAACCATATGGAATTGCTAATCGTTTATATTCAAATAGTTAAATCTTCTATTTGGACTGTGTGTATATAAAAAACGGACGCTTTGTATAGGTCTGTTTTTTTATGCCCGGCTACATTTGCCTCCAGAGTTTATCAAAATTTATTAATCTAAATCTACCTATTAATGATGAATGATTTAAACATTCCTTTTTTTAGGAAAACGATGTTTGCAGGAATGGCCACACTATTCTTGTCGACAGGAGTTACTCAGGCCAATCCGGTTAGTGCAGGGGAGGAAGTGACGGAAAAACACGCTGTGGCGTTATCTCAGCAAAAGAAAGTAACGATTACGGGAATTGTGAAGGATGTGCTTGGTCCGGTAGTTGGCGCCAACGTAGTGGAAAAAGGAACCACGAATGGGACTGTTACGGATATGGAAGGACGTTTTTCTTTGCAGGTGTCCTCGAATGCCGTACTGGTTGTTTCTTACATAGGTTATATAGACCAGGCGATTCCGGTGAACGGAAAAAACTCTTTCACAGTTCTGCTGAAAGAAGATTCACAAGCTTTGGATGAAGTGGTAGTTGTAGGATATGGTACGCAAAAGAAGGTGAATATGACCGGTGCGGTCGCTTCTGTCGATATGAGCAAGATGGTCGACAGCCGTCCGATCACTTCACTCTCTGCCGGACTTGCCGGTATGGCTCCTGGTGTTTCCGTAACAGCCGGTAATGGCGGACGGCCCGGTAACGACGGGGCAACGATCCGTGTACGTGGGCAGGGTACGTTAAACGATTCCAATCCGTTGGTAATTATCGACGGAGTGGAAGCCAGTATGAATAATATCAATCCACAAGACGTAGAAAGCATTTCGGTGTTGAAGGATGCTGCTTCGTCTGCTATCTATGGTTCTCGTGCGGCAAATGGTGTCATTCTGATCACTACCCGCAGAGGAAAATCTGGTGAAGCGAAAATCTCTTATAACGGTTACGTCACGATGCAGAAAGTGGCAAACCACATCGATTTGGTTTCCAATTATGCTGATTATATGGAATTGTATAATGAAGGGCAGCTTAATAGCGACCTCCCCGCGATCTTCAGCCAAGAGAAAATCGACGAATGGTGGGCTGCTGGTGACAGTGATCCAGTCAAATATCCGAATTCTGACTGGCAGGACGCTCTATTTCAGACTGGATGGATGCAGAACCATGCGATCAATATCAACGGAGGATCTGACAAAATTCACTATTATATATCCGGTAATTACATGAACAATCCCGGTATTATGGAAAATTCCGGGTATGAACGTTATAGTGCCCGTGTCAATTTGGACGCAGAAGTCAAAGATTGGTTTACCATAGGTGTCAATGCTTACGGGACACGTGGAAAAGAGGAGCTAGGGTTGTTGAAGACTGAATCGAATGATAATTTCTATACCTATATGCAAGCCACTACACCGGGTATCTGCTATCAGGCGCCTGATGGTCGGTATGGAGGTGTAAACAACTCGGAAGATGACCCGCAGAGTAGCTCCAACAATGTCTTGAAGATGTTGAACGACGTCAAAGGAAATCGCACGACCAATAACATCGTTTCTCGTTTTTATGCCCAACTAAGACCGCTTAAAGGCTTAACAATCGAAGGTTCTTATACGTATGCCTTTTCCGACCAGTTCCTGTATCAACAGCCGGTTTTTCATGATTTGTGGAACTTGTACGACAATACGTTGCAGATTGCCGGAACCGGAGTTTCGAAGGTTATCAACCGCAACAATAAGACTGTCCGCAACAATATGGACGGGTTGGTTAGATATGAAACTGAGATCGACCGGTTGAACATTCAAGCAACGGTCGGGGCTAGCCAGGAAGCCTATCGTAACAATTGGTTTGAGGCCTCCAAAGAAAAGTTGACTTCCTCTGAATTGACGGAATTGAATGCCGCCACTGCCAATGCTACGGCAACAGGAACTTATTCCAATTGGGCTATGCGTTCATTTTTTGGTCGTGTCAATTTGAACTGGGACGAAAAATATTTGTTGGAAGCCAATCTTCGTGCCGATGCCTCTTCTCGTTTTGCCAAAAAATATCGTTGGGGTTATTTCCCTTCATTCTCACTGGGCTGGCGTATGGAACAGGAAGCCTTCATGAAAGATATCTCGTGGCTTAATCAGTTGAAGCTTCGTGTCTCGTATGGTTCGTTGGGAAATAATGCCGTAGGCAACTATGACTATCAGTTATATTATCAGGCTTCTAATTATGTCTTAAACGACGCTTTGCAGATCGGTATGGCGCAACGCGCTCTTTCTAATGCGGCGTTGACTTGGGAAACTTCTTATGTCACTAACTTTGGTGTGGACTTTGCACTGTTCTCTAAATTGAGTGGAACCATCGATGCTTTTGTCAAAAACACCAAAGGAATTTTGATCGAATTGCCGGCTCCATTGGTACATGGTAATGCTACCATTCCTAAATCCAACGCGGCAGAAGTTCGCAACCGGGGTGTCGAATTGAGTTTGAACTGGAATGACAAAGTCGGTTCTGTCAATTATTTTGTCGGGGGGAACTTTTCATTCGTCAAGAATAAAGTGACGAAGTTCAAAGGTGACGAAATGTCTCTGAATGGAACCAATATGATTCTGGAGGGCGAACCGATCAATGTCCAGTATGTGCTTTCGGTCGACCGGATTATCCAGACGGAAGAAGATATGGCAATAGTGGAAGCGATGGAAGCGAATAATCCGGATGCCTTCAAACAATATAAGAAACCGGAATATGGAGATTTCTTATATAAAGATATTGACGGAGACGGATGCATCACTGATAACGATAAGATCAAAGTCGGTAATGGAACCAACCCGACATTCACTTTCGGGTTTAATTTCGGTGCCAATTGGAAAGGCTGGGATTTCAGTTGTATTTTGCAAGGTGCTACCGGATTGAAAACATATTGGAGTGGATTAGATGGCGCCAGCTATTGGCCTCAAGTGCGCCGGGGTAACCAAATCAACAAGACTATTGCAGACGGACGTTGGTATCCGGGACGTACGGATGCCACTTATCCGCGCCTCTTGGACTATACTGACGGACGGAACCGGGTGGCAAGCGACTTTTGGGTACAGGACAAATCTTATTTGAGAGTAAAAAATGTCCAGTTGGGATATACGGTTCCGAAACATCTCTCGCAAAAACTCTTGATCGACAACTTCCGTTTATATGTCAGCATCGACAATGCTTTGACCTTTACGGGATATAAGGGACTGGATCCTGAGGTGTCTGGCACGAAATATCCGACTATGCGATTAACAACATTTGGTTTAAACCTTACATTTTAAATAGTTGAAGACATGAAAAAGATCATAATCTATTTGGCAACAATGCTTTTAGCTGCCATGACGTTCACCGGTTGCTATGATTTGGAAACCTATCCGGGAGACAAAGTCAACGAAGGAACATTTTACAAGACCGGCGATCACGCTCATCAAGGCTTGATGGGAATCTATGGTATGCTACGCCTAAACGAGGCATACGGTTACCAGTTCTGCTTCGACCATTTGGGAGATATCGCTTATGGATATAACTATTATATGATGTTTCTGGCTACCTATACCGATCGTGATGGAACGATACAAGCCCATTGGCAGACCTTCTATGATGGTATACATCGTGTCAACACTTTTATACGTTCAGTAAAAGGAATGAGAGGTATTATCACGGACGAACAGGTTAATGAGTATGTGGCGGAAGCTAAATTCCTTCGTGCGATGTTCTACTTTTCCTTGACAGGCCTTTTCGGTGGGGTCCCCTACTATGATGAGTCGACTAATGTCAACGAAGAGTTTATGAATTTGAAACAACCGAGAAGCAGCCTCGAAGAGGTACGTGCTCATATTTTAGAAGATTTGGACGAGGCGATCAAATACCTCCCTGTCGAACATGCTGCCAGCGAATATGGTCGTGCTACTAAAGGTGCTGCCTACGCCCTTCGTGGAAAAGTGCATCTTTACGACAAAGAGTGGCAGTCTGCCATCAACGATTTTGAAGAAATCGTCTATAACAAGTCCAATAATTATGGCTATGCTCTTGACGATGATTACGCTCGTGTTTTTAAACTCTATAACGGGGCTAAGAGCCCAGAAACGGTCTTCTCTATCCAGAACAAGAGTGGTGTCGGAACTGAGTATGGTATGCAGATACAGGCTTTGATGGGTTGTCGTGGCGCTTATGGGAGCTGCTGGAACAATACTGTTCCTTCCACACAATTGGTGGATATGTATGAGTTCAAAGATGGTCGCCCCTTCAATTGGGATGAGATTTTCCCCGGTTATAATGCTATGACCCCCGAACAGCGCAAGGAGCTCCTCAGTGTCGAGATGGATGGGTCTGGAACGATAGTAGGACTTCGTGAGGCGGATACAGCCAAGATACTAAGTGCCTATACCTGTCGTGATCCGCGCCTGATGGCCACCGTGATCGTTCCTTATTCACACTATATGGGGAATATTGGCCGAACAACCAACGTGGATTTGATCTTCGCTCTGGATCACAATCTGGCAGGAAATGCCAATGGCGGTACGATCCAGAACAATGCAGGTTGGGTATCTTATCTCTATCGGAAGTTCGTGACCGAAGGAGACCAGGGCGGTGCGATCAGTAACCGTTTGCATACACCGTTCGCTTTCCCCTTGATCCGCTTTGCCGACGTTCTCTTGATGCTTTCCGAGGCCTACAACGAAGCGGGGCAGTTAGACAAAGCCGTGACCGAATTCAACAAGGTGCGCGCACGTGTCGGCATGCCGGGATTGAACTCCGGTCCCGCATGGATGGTTGTTAGCAATAAAGAACAGATGGCTGAACGGATACGCAAGGAACGTGCTGTTGAGTTTGCCGGGGAAGGTCTTCGTTTCAGCGATTTGCGTCGTTGGGGATATGAGATTGCCCACAAAACGCTCAATAACGTGGATGCTGTCAATATCTATGGCGAGCCGATCTATACCCATTTGTTTACCGAACGTGATATGCTTTGGCCTATCCCTGGTGTGGAACGGGAACGGAATAAGGAGTTGACACAGAATCCGGGTTGGTAGCCTTAATTGATTAAGCAGTTGTGTTAAGTTTGATATAGTAATATGGAGACACAGAGTCGCGGAGCTCTGATTAGTATATAAGAAGGCTTTGTGAACACTGTGTCTCTTTTATTTGGATTATTGAAAGTTCCTCTAACTTATGTGTTTATGAGATTGATTAATTTTGTAGGTTTATTTTTCTTGTTGTTCTCCTTTGTGGTGGAGGGACGGAATCTCCCGGTCTGGCAACTCGGAAAAGAGTTGCGCCAGCATCCCAGGTTGCTTTTCAGCAAGCAAGAGGAACAGCGGGTTCGTGATTTATTTGGAACTGAACCTCTATTAGATAGTTTGCGCGCCAGCCTGATGAGGGAGGCTGAACGTTTGTTGTCGGTTCCTCCCCAGGAAGATCCTCGAAGAAAAATAAAAAACACGAAAGACATATTGCCTGTCAGCCGTGAACAGGTTTACCGGATGGTCAACCTGACTCTGGCCTACCGATTGAGTGGAGACAGACGTTTTGCGGAGAAGGCGGAGAGAGAGTTGATTCATGTTTGCAATTTCTCGGACTGGGACCCTGTTCATTACTTGGATGTGGCGGAAATGACGACGGCTGTAGCCATTGGTTACGACTGGCTGTACGATGTATTGGCCCCTTCGACCAGACAGCTGGTTGTTCATTCGATTAAAACAAAGGCATTGGATCTTGTCGTTGAGGAATATAAAACCGGAAATGCGGATTCTTGGGCGAAACGTGAAACGAATTGGAATGTAGTATGCAATACCGGAATGGTATTGGGTGTTTTGGCCATTGAAGAGCATTATCCGGAATTGGCTAAACATATCATTGGTGAAGCGGTCAGGTATATCCCGAATTGCCTAAAGCATTTTGCACCGGACGGTGTTTGCTATGAGGGGCCCGCTTATTGGGGATATACGAACATGTACCTATCTCTTTTGTTGAAAGCGCTGAATGATAATCTAGGCGAGGACTTTGGGATTTCGGAAATGGTGGGAGTGGACAAAAGCGTCCTGTATTATATGCATAGTACAAGCCCTTCTGGCAAGATATTTAATTTTGCCAATTCCGGCAGTACGGCTCCTGCGGCGGAACCTATTTACTTTTATTTCAGTCGGGCTTTCAACCAGCCGGAAGTAGCGGCATTTTATCGGGATATCTTGTCAAAGACGGTACAGAGCGGGAATTATTTCAGATTCTATTTTCTGTCCATTCCTTGGTACGATACGGCCTCTTCTCCTGCTGATGCCTTACCGAAATTGAAGGTGTACGAAGGTATCAATGATATTATCGTGTTCAACGGAAATCGGAATATTCCTAATAGCCTCTATCTGATTGCTAAAACTGGAGATCCGGATATGGCGCACCAGCAGCTGGATATCGGAACCTTTATTGTTGAGACGAACGGGATAAGGTGGACGGACGATTTGGGGAGCGATAATTATAGCCTGCCCGGGTTCTGGGATTACAAGCCGGACGGGCAACGCTGGACATATTTCAGGAACTCGAACTTCAGCCACAATACGCTATCGATTGACCATAGACTGCAAAACTCGGCCGGGACAAGCGAGATTGATCGACTGGATAACAAGGCTACCCAACCTTTTGTCACAATGGATATGAGTACGGCTTATGCCGGACAAAGTCGTTTTGTCTATCGGACATTCCGTATGCTCGACGATGTCCGTATACTGGTTACGGACAGCATAGGGTTACAGAACCCGTCTCAGTCGGTGCAATGGTCCGTAATAACTTCGGCAAACGTCGAATGCAAAGGAAATACTGCCGTTCTCAAGAAAGACGGTAAATCTTTTTCCTTGAAGATTGTTTCACCTGTCGATGCCTTTTTTACGGCAAGGGCGGCAAAAAGAGGAACGGAAGCAGAGAAGCCGATAGAGGGATATACGATTCTATCGGCATCGGTATCAGGTGAGCCTGTACAAGTGATTAAAGTTCTCCTATCGGGAGAATAGAAGAGTAGTTACATTAAAAATAAATAATAATAAATATGGTAAAAGTGAAGTATTTAATGGGCATGGCACTCAGTGTTGCGTTGATTTCCTGCGGGGGGACAGGAGACGGGTTTGTTGGAGAGAACGTAGAGTTTGCCCGTAAACAGATAGGAAAAGAGATTGAACTGATCGAGGCGAGCGGTAAGTTTATGAATCCGACTACGCTGAACTCGGACGGTTCTGTTTATTATTGTAACTTGGCGGATTGGCGCAGTGGTTTTTTCCCCGGTTCGGTTTGGTATTTGTATGAGTTGACAGGAGATAAGAGCCTGTTGCCTCTTGCACAAAAATATACGGAAGCGGTGAAAGATGCCAAAAACATCAAGTGGAACCATGATGTCGGTTTTATGATCTATTGCAGTTTTGGGAACGGTTTGCGTCTGACGGGCGATCCAGAATATAAGGAGGTGATTGTTGAGGCTGCCCGTTCCTTGTCCACCCGCTTCCGTCCGGTGGCAGGGATTATCCAGTCGTGGGATGTGGATAGAGGATGGATTTCGGAAAGGGGTTGGGAGTGCCCGGTGATTATCGATAATATGATGAACCTCGAACTGTTGTTTGCCGCTACACGGTTGTCCGGCGACTCAACTTTCTATAAGGTTGCCGTTTCGCACGTCGACCGCACTATGAAAGAACAATATCGTCCGGATGGCAGTTGCTATCATGTGGTGGATTACAGTATGAAAGACGGTTCCGTACGCAATCGCCATACGGCACAGGGATATGCGCACGAATCGGCGTGGAGCCGTGGACAAGCTTGGGGTATTTACGGTCTGACGCTGTGTTATCGAGAAACCGGAGACCGGAAATATCTCGATCAGGCTTTAAAAGCGGTTCGTTTTATGTTCAATCATAAGAATACGCCTGAAGACCTTGTGTTCTATTGGGATATGGATGCCCCGAACATTCCTAACGATTACCGGGATGCTTCAGCTGCCGCTTGTATCGCCTCCGCTTTGTATGAGATCAGTACGGTGGATGTGCCTGAACCGCAAACGTATAAGGCGTATGCCGACCGGATCATGGAAAGTCTGGCTTCTCCGACTTACCGGGCTGAATTGGGAACGAATGGAAACTTCTTGCTGATGCATTGTGTCGGAAGCATTCCGCATAATGGAGAAATAGATGTCCCGTTGAACTATGCCGACTATTACTTCTTGGAGGCTTTGAAGCGGAAACGGGATATCGAGCAGAAGGGCTCCAAAGGCTGCTAATTGCATCTGCAAAACCGGTTCGCGCCACAGGTACAAGTCGGTCCGTATCCGCCGTTTTGTATTTCGTCGCAGTACAGGTCGTACATTTTCATTTTGATTTGGTTGCTGATCCGACGAAATTCATTAGCAATGGATTCGCACGTGCCGGGTTGTAGAAATTGCTATGTATCAGGTTGCGTACTTTTCCTGTGAAAGCAGGGCTGTTCTCTTCCGCATTTCTGCTGACGGTGATTACATAGTCCCAAGGTTCATCTATATATTCTTCTACAGCTTCTGGTTTATGATGGCTGATATCGATACCGGAGGATGCCAGTGTCTGGACGGCGAGCGGATGCACCTCTATGGCTGGACTGATTCCGGCGGAACAGACTGTGAGTGATTTGTCGAATGATTGCAACCAGCCTTGCGCCATTTGGCTAAGGCAGCTGTTGTCGGAGCAAAGAATCAATATTTTCATCGTTTTCTTTTTATCGTTACGGATGCAAAAATAATAAATGCCGGGCTTTGATGACTTTACAGTAAATTGATTTTGTTTATCGCATGAAAGATATTTTCTATATATGTTCGTTATTGTTTGCTCTGGCAGCTTGTCTCTTGTGAAAAACAGGTAGCCTCTTTTCCTGATCAATGAAGTTGTCGAATCTCTTTTACTGCCGCGTTTGCCCTATGCGTTTGTACTGGCTGGGATGCAGAAGAATTGGGTTAGTATTATATGTGACCGGTTGTTGTTATGCCCAGTCGGGAAAACCTGTATATGTTGTCCGTTATGTACAAACATAAGCGAATCACTGTTGGTGTGGAAATGGTCAACCCGTTTGTCGATAACTACAAGCGGATTAATGAAACCTGGAATTTCCAGTTTGGACGGAACTATCAGAGTGGTGGAAAGAAAATCTGGAATCAGGATACGGATACTGGCGTGATGAATACTTCCAAATAATGAATTTTTGCAGGCCTTGTCTTGTTCTTTTTATTATTTCGGCAATATTTCGTATATTTACAGCCTATTATGGCTTATGAGCAATTACCGCAGAGCCCGGGATGATGCAAAAGATTTGGATAGAGATATATGAGACCAGAAGATATTACTGAACAGGACGAAAACGGAAAAATAAAAGATACGGAAGGACAACTGGCTGCTGATGAAAACAGGAATGAGACTGTCGAAACAGAAGTAAGCCAGGAGACACATTCGGAATATAAGATACCGGGCAAATCGGAAAGCCGGGTGTCTTATCATTTGTCGGGTATGTATCAGGATTGGTTCCTCGATTATGCCTCCTATGTGATTTTGGAGCGTGCCGTTCCGCATATCAACGACGGGCTGAAACCCGTACAACGTCGAATTTTGCACTCAATGAAGCGGTTGGACGACGGACGCTACAACAAGGTGGCGAACATTGTCGGACATACCATGCAATTCCATCCGCACGGCGATGCTTCTATCGGTGATGCACTGGTACAACTCGGACAGAAAGACCTGTTGATCGACTGCCAGGGAAACTGGGGTAATATCCTCACCGGTGACGGTGCTGCGGCTCCGCGTTATATAGAGGCGCGCCTCTCCAAGTTTGCGCTGGAAACGGTCTTCAATCCGAAAACGACTCTCTGGCAACTTTCCTACGACGGACGGAACAAGGAGCCGGTGACGCTTCCCGTCAAGTTCCCTTTGCTGCTGGCGCAAGGTGTGGAAGGTATTGCCGTAGGGCTTTCTTCCAAAATATTGCCGCATAATTTCAACGAACTTTTGGATGCCTCCGTCGCTTATCTGCGGGGGGAAGAGTTTACCCTGTATCCCGATTTCCAGACTGGCGGGTATATTGATGTCTCAAAATATAATGACGGCGAACGTGGAGGTTCCGTAAAAGTACGTGCCAAGATTACGAAACTGGACAACAAGACGCTTGTCATCAGCGAGATCCCTTATGGAAAGACAACCTCTACTTTGATCGAATCGATCCTGAAAGCAAACGATAAGGGAAAGATCAAGATCAAGAAGGTAGACGATAATACCGCCAAGGATGTAGAGATCTTGGTGCATCTCGCTCCGGGGGTCTCTTCAGACAAGACCATCGATGCCTTATACGCCTTTACGGATTGTGAGATCAGTATCTCCCCGAACTGTTGCGTGATCAAGGAGGACAAGCCGCATTTCCTTACGGTCAGCGATGTGCTTCGCCACTCTACGGATCGTACGCTGGAGCTTTTACGGGAAGAGCTCAAGATCCAGAAACAAGAGCAAGAGGAGGCCCTGTTCTTCGCCTCCCTTGAAAAGATATTTATCGAGGAACGTATTTATAAAGACCCGGAATTCGAGAACGCCAAGAACATGGACGAGGCGATATCCCATATCGACCTTCGTTTAGAGCCGTTCAAGCCCCGATTTATCCGTGAGGTTACCCGGGACGATATACTGAAACTCATGGAGATCAAGATGGGACGTATCTTAA
>OGNV01001081.1_pt1 | contig 19357 bp, 18 predicted proteins | sample 1573561 | NCBI WGS metagenome assembly OGNV01 (sample SAMEA2581892, study PRJEB24529) | metagenome | biome: Human gut stool | place: China | collected 2011
TATTCTCAAAAATAAAAACTGGCACAATAATTGCTATGTTAATCAACAGAAACTGATGATCGTCTAAAAAAACATAAACATTTTATAGAGGTGATAGACCATGGAAAAGAAAGTCGTGCTCGGCATCATTCTAGGTGACCATGCTGGCAGCAGTCCGGAAATGGTTGCCAAAGCGGTTCTTGCTAATGAGGAGACGTATATTCCGGTGCTGACAGGAAATCTGGAGCGGTTTTGCATTTCCTGCCAGCATGTTGCGGGTGCCGACCGACTGGACATCCGACCTTTGGATGGTCGTCCTTTGGAGGGCGGTGCCAATGTGGTGTATTTCTGCGATGTCCCGGCGGGGCCGGATATCCATTTCTCTACAGTGACTAAAGACAGCGGCCGCCTTCAGTATGACAGCATGGAGAAGATGATGGAACTGGAGCGGGCTGGAATTGTAGATGGCTACTCCATGGCACCCATCACAAAGGCGGGATTCCATGCGGCAGGGTTGGACTTCAGTTCTGAGTTTGAAGTTTTCGCGAAATTCTACGGCGTTCCCAAATGTGCTTCCGTTATTAAATGCGAGAATATTTTCCGATCCACCGTGGTGGGACACTGCGCGTTCCGGGAGATCGTGGAGCGGCTGACGCCGGATGGGATTGTGGACACAGCTCACGCCCTGCTGGATACCATGGCCATCTTTCTGGGACGGGAAAACTGCCGTATAGCGGTGGCGGCGCTGAATCCACACGCTGGGGAGGATGGACTGTTCGGCAACGAAGAGGCCACCATTATTCAGCCCGCCATTGACCGTCTGCTGGCAGAAGGAAATCAGGTCATCGGCCCCTGTCCGGCAGATACGGTGTTTCTTAAGGCCCGCAGCGGTGAAGTGGGCGGCGTGGTGTTTTTGTACCACGATCAGGGCAATATTGCCATGAAGAGTTGTTTTTTCGGTGACGGTGTACTGATTTATACTGGCATTCCCGCCAATGTGGTCTCTGTTGGCCATGGTCCGGCCTACGGCAAGGCGGGCAAGGGAACCGCCGATCCCAAGAACCTGATTTCAAGTGTGGAGGTTCTGCGGGAGCTGGTCCTAAAAAAGAAGACATGATGGATATACAGACCTTTATCCACCCGTACTTACAGATTTATACCAAGTGTTTCTTGATCCGAACAGATCATTGCAACGTGTGGATTGACACTGGGCTTCGGGGCGGATGGGACAGCGTGCAGTCCGCCTGCCTGACCAATGGTCGGCGGAACGCGGCGCTGTTGACACATGGGCACTGGGACCATATCGGCGGCGTGAACAGAATCCGCCGGGGTGGCGGATTGGTGTATGGCAATGAGGCTGACCGCCGGGAATTGACGGAGCCAGACTGGCAGTGGCTGTGGCAGTTCGGACAATTGACGGGGGATTTTGAGCTGCCACCCGCCCGGAAAGATGTATTCTATGATTCCATAGAGCCGCCTATGAACCTGGACTATACGGTGACAGATGGCGATGTGTTGGCGTTTGATGGACTGCGATTCCGGGTGATTGCGGTGCCCGGACACTCGGCTGGCAGTGTTTGCTATTTGGAGGAGAGCAGCGGTACGCTCTTTACCGGCGACGCTATCATGGGCAGCGGCTTTTTTGCCGGTACACCGCAGATTTCCGACTTTGAAGCCTACGATCATTCCATGGAACGGGTGAAGGGACTGTGTGTCAGCCGGGTCTTCACAGCCCACACTGACCCAGTGAATGGAAGGGATCTTCTGCGGCTGGCTCAGGCCAGTCAGGACTGCGCCGTGCGGATGCGCCGTGCGGTGGAGATCTATGTGAATAGCACCAACGGGCCGGTTACAGTCCGGGACGCCGCCAGAGCCATTGCCCGGACGGAGGGAAAAAACGTTGGCGGTGGTACCTGCGTGTCTGCGCTGGCAGCCCTATGGCAAATGGATGATCCGCGAGCGAAGGCTTGCGCTTCAGGATACATCTGCGGGACCTGATCGCCCCTGCATATTCCTTCGCACAGATCAAAAATAAAAATTTTAGGAGGATCACATGAAAAAGGTATTTGCAATGCTTCTTGCGCTGACCATGACCCTGAGCCTGGCCGCCTGCGGCCAGAAGACCGAGGAACCCGCAAAGTCCGATAATCCCGCAAAGACCGAAGCACCTGCCGCAAACGACAATGCGGATGTGAAAAAGGTTACCATGAAGTTTGCCGGTACTACCACCGCCGATCCGGCACTGGGTGAGTATCAGGCTATGCTGATGGTGGAAGAGTTGGTGGAGAAATATTCCGAAGGCACCATTGATGTGGAGGTCTACCCTGCTTCCCAGTTGGGCAGCAACGTTGAATTCTCCGAGGGCGTTGCGCTGGGAGAAATCGAGGCGGCTGTCTGCGGCTTTGACGGTTTGGGCAACTATGCACCTGTGGCCAATGCACTCTGTATGCCCTATCTGTTTACCTCCAACGAGGATGCCATGAGTAAGATCTGGGGAGACACTGACGTGCACAAGGCTCTGGATGAAGCCTTTGCTGGCATTAACATGCAGATCGTGGGCTATGTGAACCGCCCCTTCCGTGTGGTCTGCAACAACGTCCGCAGCGTCAAGAGCCCTGCCGATATGAAGGGCCTGATCCTGCGTAGTCCTACCTCCGCTGTGAACACCGCCATCAACTCCGCCATGGGCGCAACTCCTGTTACTATCTCCTGGGGCGAAGTCTACACTTCCATGAGTCAGGGAGCCTGCGACGCCGTTGAGAATGCCATCACCGAACTGAAATCCATCAACTTGGAGCAGCAGTGCAAGTACATCTCCGAAACCAACCACACCGGTGGCCTGATCCCTATGTTTGTCTGCAAGTCCTGGTTTGACGGTCTGGCCCCCATTCAGCAGGAGGCAATTATCAAGGGTTTCGCTGAGGTCACCGAATGGCGCAGCGCCGCTCTGGAGGAGGAAGTTAACGCCGCCTGGCAGGCCTTTGCCGATGCCGGTGCCGAAGTGCTGCGCTATGAGGACATTGACAGCGAGGCATTCAAGAAAGCTTGCTCCGGCGTTGCAGATGAGTTCATTGCCAAGGGCGACTTCACTCAGGAGTTCTATGATGCCCTGAAGGGCTGAACTTTGGTACCAAAAAGCAGCGCTTCCAAGACTGAACCATCCGGGAAGGGGCATTCGCTCCTTCCCGGGTCGGAATTTGCCAAAGGGCTTCACTTGATAAAAGGCCACAGTGGGGACTGAGGCTTGTTATCAGGTGAAACCCGGGTGTAAGTGAAATAGGAAAAGAAAGGGGTTCTGATATGACCAAATTCATGAAGTTCAAGGACTGCGTGGACACAATCTTTGACTGGATATCTACAGCTGCGAAATTTTTCTCAGCCTGTCTCCTGATTGTAATGATCTGCGCGGTCTCCGTACAAGTGGTGGGGCGTGTGCTGGAGTTCCGGGTACCCGTCACCGAGGAGATTGGTACGTATTCCCTGATCTGGATGACCTACATTGCGTCCATTGCCGTCATCATCAAGGGTGAGCATCTGACGGTTGACCTGTTTCTGAACCGCTATAAGCCCGGCCAGCGCCGGGTGGTTCGGGTTTTTATTGATGTGCTGCTGATTGTTTTCTGCGGCATGCTGATGCTGTTTGGCTTTCAGCTTTGCCAGAATCCTATCATTATTAACGGGCAGACGCCGGCGTTGCAAATGTCCCGTCTATATGTGTATCTGAGTGTTCCCATCGCAATGACCTTTGCAACTCTCTTTGCGGTATATGACCTGATCGTGGCTGTGGCGGATATTGCTTTCAAGGGCGGCCTAACGGAGGAGGAAAACCGGAGAAAGGCCATTGAAGAGGCCAAACACGAAAAGGAGCTGGAAGCCGAAGAGGCGGAATTCAAAAAGGTGTTCCTTGCTAATGAGGAACATAAAGAAAAGGAGGAGAACCAGTAATGATCGGTGCTGTTATGTTTTTCCTACTGATCGGACTGATGTTCATCGGTGTGCCCATCGCGTTTTCCATGGGACTTTCCGCCATCATCATGCTGCTGATCAACGCAACAGCCACACCTGTGGCCATCACTACCCGTGCAGTGAACAGTTTGGACTCCTTCACCACCATGGCCATTCCTTTTTTTATGATGGCATCCTCCATCCTCTCCGGTTCCAACGTAGGCGTGAAGATCTTTCGCTTTGCCGGCACGCTGGTGCGGCATTTGCGGGGTGGTCTGGCCCATGTGAACGTGCTGACCAGTATGATCATGGCAGGCATGTCTGGCTCTGCCGTGTCGGATGTGTCCGGCATCGGTCGTATGGAGATCGACGCCATGGAGGAAGCCGGTTATGACACCGACTTTTCCGCCGCGGTGACAGCGGCATCCTCTACCATTGCTCCCATCATTCCGCCCAGCACCTCCGCTGTGCTGTACGGCTCCATCACCGGTGTATCCATTGGCGCGCTGCTGATTGGAGGCCTGGTGCCCGGTATACTGATGGGTATTTTACAAATGATCATCTGCTGGTTTACCTCCAAAAAGCGGGGCTATCCCCTGCAGCCAAAGGCCAGCGGACGGGAGATTTGGATCTCCTTCAAGGACAGCTTCGCAGCACTGATGATGCCTGTTATCCTGATTTCCGGCATTCTATCCGGATACTTTACCCCCACGGAGGGTGCTTGCGTAGCGACAGTGTATTCCATTCTTATCGGGCTATTCGTGTATAGGACATTGACGCTGAAAAAGCTCTTCAAAATTTTGATGAATACATCCGTGTTTGCCGGCGCGACATTGTTTGTATTGTCAATGGCCTCCATTTTCGGCCTGGTGCTGACTCACAACCAGATCCCCACCAAGCTGACGGCTTTCTTCCTGAGCCTTTCCGACAATAAGTACATCATCCTGTTCCTCATCAATATCCTACTGTTGATTCTGGGTATGCTGATGGAAGGCAATGCTATCTACATGATCATGGGGCCCATTCTGGGTATGATGGCGGTGGAACTGGGCTGCCATCCTATTCACTTTGGCATCATGGTGATCTTCAACCTGACTCTGGGCCTCATTACTCCTCCGGTAGGCCTGTGCCTGTTCCTAACGCAGAAGGTAGCGAAGATTACCACAGCGCAGATGATCAAGTCGATTATGCCATTTGTTATTATGATGATTATCTGCCTCTTTATCATTACCTATTTTCCGCCAATCGTCACTTGGCTGCCAACACTGTTCAAACTTTGCTGAAGGAGGTACGCTATGTTTGACTTTACCGGTCAGGTCATTGCCATTACCGGTGCCTCCAGCGGCATTGGGTTGGAAATTGCCCGCAAGTTCTATCTGGCGGGCGCCCGACTGGCGCTGTGTAGCCGCTCGGAGGAGCGGGTTCGCAGCGCAGTGGCAGATTGGGCGGATACCAGCGACGCGAGACTGTTGATTATTTCTGCAGACACATCTATAATTAAAGATATTTACAGATTTCGGGATGCCGCCGTGGAGAGGTTCGGCCGCATCGATGTGTGGGTCAATAATGCTGGGATTGAACATCCGATGCCCACTGTGGAAATGACACAGGAGATTTTTGATGCAGTGGTGAACACCAACTTCCGGGGCTATTACTTCGGCTGTCAAAGTGCGGCACAGGATATGCTCCGCCGAGGTGAGGGGGGGACGATTGTCAACATCGGCTCAGTCAATGCAGTTACGGTGGTGCCGGGGCAGGCGGTGTATGCCGCCACTAAGGCTGCCATTTCCCAGATGACCAAGCTGTTTGCCAGAGAGTGGGGACGGGACGGTATCCGGGTCAACTGTGTTGGCCCCGGCAGCATTCCCACCCGGATCAATGAAGAGAAATATAAGGTTCCCGGAGCGGAGAAAGCCATGCGGGAGAAAATTCCCATGGGCCGCCGCGGCGATGTGAGCGAGGTGGCGGACGCAGTTCTGTATCTGGCCTCTGGTGAGGCATCCTACATCACGGGACAGACACTCTTTGTGGACGGCGGCTTGACGCTGGTTCACGGCTGACGGTGTGCTTCGAGAAAGGGTGGTGCTTCATGCGAGAGTCATATGAGCGTCCATGGGTGGGCTTTGTTCTGGGAGACCAAGCGGGCATTGGCCCCGAGATTGTGCTGAAGTTGCTGAAACGGCCCCACCTGTATGATCTCTGCAAACCTGTTATCATCGGAAATTTTGAATTGCTGTGCCGAACGGCACAGCACATCAATCCGGATTACCTGTTAGTCCCCTACCAACCGGAGGAATTCCGCGCCCTGTTCCCTTATGGCTCCCGGAAAGGTGGTGTCCCCGTGGTGAATATTGATGGGGACATCGATCATGTCATCACGGGGATGGTGAATACAGCGGCTGGCTGGATTGCTTACCATTCCATTGTGGAGGCATATGCCCTGCTGGAGCAGGGGATCATTGAGGGCATGGTGCTGGCACCTGTGACTAAGGAGGCGATCTCCAAGTGCGGTTGTGGCTTCCATTCGGAATATGAAATTCTGGCTAGTTGTGCCGGTGTGGAAGAGGCTCAGACCGTGGTCAAGGGAGGCAGTATCCTCCGGGCCTCTGTGGCAGGGCATGTTCCCTTCCGGGAGATTGTTAGCTGCCTGTCTTTGGAGCGAGTGGTTACCACCGGCCGCCGTCTGGCGAACATGATTCGTCTGGTATACGGACAAGCTCCCAGAATTCTTATTGCAGGACTGAATCCCTGTCTGGAGGACGGTATTCTGGAGCGGGAGGAACGAGACATTATCCTGCCTGGTATGCTGGAACTGCGAAAGCAGGGAATCGAGATAGACGGCCCCATGCCGGCAGATGAGATTTTCAACCATGCGCTGGAGGCGCACTATAACGGCATCCTCTATATGTACCACGATCAGGGCAATATTGCCATGAAAACGCGAATGTTCCAGACCACAGCCTGTATCTATACTAATGTGCCCTATCCCATTCTGTCTCCGGGACATGGCAGCGCACTGGATATTGCGGAACTGGGGGTGGCCAATCCTACCAATATTGCTTACGTTCTAACCACGTTGACGGATATTATCCGGATTAGACGCCAGCTGAGCACAGACGCTGAGCAGATCACACAGGCGGAATAAGCAGAGAGGGGGCGGCAGGTTGATGACAGATAGGGAATTGCGGCAGATGCTGGAAGCCATGCGGATACCCATGATGATTGCCGACGGATCCGGCGGCGTATTGATGGAAAATATGGCTTGGGTCGACCTTCGGAAAACTCTGCAAGATGGGTTCGACGCGGAACTGAAAAACGCAGTTCTGCAGGCAGAAAGCACTGGCACCGAGCAGATCCTGAAAATCAGTCGACAGAAGCTGCTGGTCACGCCGCTGTCCCATGACCGTTTTCTGATCCAAATGCAGGGTGAGCCGATAGAGCGCCTAAAGCGGCAGTACGAGGATACGGTGCAGACCACCTCTGCCTATCAGGAAACGCTTTCCAGCTTCGGTATCCACAACTGCATCGCCACCAGCGACAGTATGATTCGCATTTTTATGAAGGCTAAACAGGTGGCGGCCTATCCCACAACGATTCTCCTGCTGGGAGAGACCGGCGTGGGTAAGGAGGTGGTCTCATCCTACATCCACCACAACAGCGACCGCAACGACAAGCCTTTCATCAAAATCAACTGCAGCGCTATCCCAGAGCCGTTGATGGAAGCGGAGCTGTTCGGCTATGAACGCGGCGCTTTTACAGGCGCACGGGAAAAGGGAAAGATGGGGCTTTTTGAACTGGCCAACCACGGAACCATTCTGTTGGACGAGATTGGTGATATGAGCTTTGCCCTGCAAGCCAAGCTCCTGCGGACAATTCAGGAGAGCGAGATTATGCGGGTAGGCGGTACCCAGCCTATCCATCTGGATGTGCGGATTATTTCCGCTACTAGCCGGGATATTGAGGAAATGGTGTCTGCCGGCCGTTTTTTGGATGCCCTTTATTATCGCCTTAACGTGGTGGAGCTGCAAATCCCGCCTCTGCGGGAGAGAAGAGAGGACATTATTCCACTGGCTGAATTCTATTTGCAGCATTTTTGCGAGACCTACAAGCTGGAACGGGAGTTTTCTCCGGACGTGCGCACCTGCTTTTTACGATATGACTGGCCCGGTAACGTAAGGGAGCTGCGGAACACCGTGGAAAATCTGGTGGTTTCCGCCATCAGTACGGTAATTAGCTGGGAGGATCTACCGACCCGCATCGCAAGATTGGGCAGAACCGTCCCCACTCGCACTGATATGCCGGGAGGTATCAGCATGAAGGCCGCGGTGGAGGCGCTGCAAAGAGAGATGATTCAGGCTGCAGTGACCAGAGAGGGAAGCCTCCGTAAAGCAGCTGCCGCATTGGAAATGGACGCGACGACACTCTGCCGCCTGGCAAAAAAGCTGGGCGTGGAACCTTGAATTTGAGAAAGGATAAAATAAAATGAATAAAGTCGGTTTTATCGGTTTGGGAATCATGGGGGCTCCCATGTCCCGGAATTTGATGAAGGCTGGGTATCCGGTCATGGTGTTCAACCGTTCCCGCGGCCCCATGGAGGCTGCTGCCAGAGACGGCGCTGAGATGGCGGAGTCCTTGACACAGCTGGCAGCGTCATGCAACGTAATTTTCACAATGCTTCCCAACAGCCCACAAGTGAAGGAGGTTGTGTTGGGAGAGGGGGGCATTGCGTCCGCAGCAAAGCCCGGAACCCTGATTATTGACATGACCTCTGGTGCACCCGGTGACTCTAAAGATATTTACGCCGCCCTAAAGAACAAGGATATCCATATCATTGACGCGCCGGTATCCGGCGGTGAGCCTATGGCTATCGCCGGAACACTGGCCATTATGGTGGGCGGCGATAAAACAGATTTTGAGCGGGCACTGCCCTATCTGAAGGCCGTGGGTAAGACCGCCACATGGGTGGGGCCCATCGGTAGCGGCAATACCTGCAAGCTGACCAATCAGGTCATCGTAGCCATCAATATTGCCGGCTTGGCTGAAGGGCTGATGCTGGCAGAGAAGGCTGGAGCCGATACACAGCTAGTGTTTGAGGCCATTAAAGGGGGCCTAGCTGGTTCAAATGTAATGAATGCCAAGGCACCCATGATGCTGGCGGACAATTACAAGCCTGGCTTCAAAATTGACCTTCACATCAAGGATCTGACAAACGCTATGAACACTGGCTCTCTGTTTGAGGCACCGTTGCCTTTGACGGAGCAAATGCTGGACATTATGAGAAAACTTTCTGCCAGCGGAGATGGTTCCAGCGACCACAGTGCCGTCGCCAAGCACTATGAGGAACTGGGTGGCGTAAATTTCGCAAAGTGAACCAAGCAAAGAGGGGGGAAGCGGAGCTTTCCTCCTTTTTGTGAAAGGAGAGAGCCATGAGTAAATATGTTCTGATCCCGGACTCCTTTAAGGGTACTTTGTCATCAACAGCAATCTGCCGCATGATGTCCGAGGAGATTCGCGCTTTGGAACCCAGTGCGCAGATAATTTCTATTCCAGTTGCTGATGGCGGTGAGGGGACTGTGGAGGCATTTCTGACGGCAGTAGGAGGAGAACGTATTGAAGTCAGGTGCAAAGGACCGTACTTTGAAGATTTCACCGGCTATTTTGCCATGCTGCCGGGGGAGATTGCTGTGGTGGAAATGGCTGTTGCCGCCGGCCTGCCCTTGGTTGGGGAACGCCGAAATGCGGGAGCCACCACTACATATGGCGTGGGGCAGCTGATTGCTGCCGCGTTGGATCATGGTGCCAAGCAGGTGATTTTGGGACTGGGTGGCAGTGCAACCAATGACGGCGGCTGCGGTGCGGCTGCAGCTCTGGGCGTGGAGTTCCGCAATGCCGCAGGGGAGTTGTTTGTTCCTGTGGGCGGTACGCTGAAGGAGATTGTCTCCATTTCCTTGGCGCATGCGCACCCTTTAATCAAAAGTGTTCCCTTCACCGCCATGTGCGACATTGACAATCCATTGTGCGGGGAAAATGGTGCCAGTGCGGTATTCGGCCCGCAAAAGGGCGCTGACGATGCCATGGTGGTCTGCTTGGATGAGGGACTGAGGCATCTGGCGGATGTAGTGAATCGGGATTTGGGGCGCGATATATTGAACCTGCCGGGCAGTGGCGCGGCAGGCGGCTTCGGCGGCGGCAGCGTGGCGTTTTTCAACAGCTCACTGCGCATGGGCATTGATATCGTGCTGGACATTACGCGGTTTGACCATTTGGCAGCGGGTGCCGATATGGTGTTGACGGGCGAGGGCAAACTGGACAGCCAAAGCCTGCGGGGCAAGGTGGTCATCGGTGTGGCTCGCCGTGCGAAAAAGATAGATGTTCCCGTGGCAGCTTTGGTGGGTGCTAGCGAAACAAATATTGCCGAGGTATATGAGGAAGGCGTCAGCGGTGTTTTTCCCATTAACCCCATGCCCCAACCCTTTGAGGTAGTACTGGAACAAGCTGAAGAAAACCTGCGCTTTACTGTGCGCAATCTAATGCGGTACACAGAGAGGCTAAGATGAACGGTAAGGTTTTCGGCTATATGCCGGATGGCAGGCCAGTACATCAATACGAGATTCGCAATGAGCGTATGGTTGTACGCGTTGCCGAACTTGGTGCTACGCTGGTATCCTGTGCCATTGATGGACGTGATGTTGCGTTAGGCTATGATACGGCGGAGGAATATCTGAACAATGTGGGCAACATGGGCGCAACGGTTGGACGCTATGCGAACCGTATCCGCAATGGGCGTTTTACCCTCAATGGGAGAGCATATCAACTCTCCTGTAATCGCCCGCCGCACTGCCTTCATGGCGGCAAAATCGGTTTTCACCAAAAGCTATGGCGCGTAGTACAATATACACCACAGCTTATTATATTGAAACTGCACAGCCCGGACGGAGACCAAGGCTTTCCGGGAAATCTGACGGTTACTGCGACCTATTCCTTGCACGGAACTGCATTGTTTTTGACTTATACAGCGATATCCGATGCCGACACGATTTGTTCTCTTGCCAATCACAGTTATTGGAACCTGGCGGGGCATAATGCGGGCCATGCGGCATTGTGTGAACATGTATTTACGCTTCGGTCTATTGCGCGATGTGAGTTAGATGGTGATACAGTTCCAACCGGTAGGCTGTGTCCGGTGGCAGGAACAGTATTTGACCTGCGAAGCGGTGTGCGGTTGGGTGATATGCTGGATAACCCGGCGCTGAAGCCTACACGCGGCTTTGACCACCCATATGCTCTTTCCGGAAAGTGGGGATGTGCTGCTGCCGTGCATTATTGGGATACTGCCATGGAAATATGGACAGATGCACCGTGTATGCAGGTATATTCCGGCAATGGATTGCCGAACATTTCGGGAAAGTGTGGCGCACAGTACGGGCCGCAGGTGGGCTTTTGCCTAGAGAACCAGCAGTTTCCCGATGCGCCTAACTGCGCGGCATTTCCAAGTGCTGTGCTGCACACTGGAGAAACAAAGGTATACCGTACGGAATATCGCTTTATAAAAGAACGGTGACGTTGTGAAAAAGCATGAAATGTTAACCATCCACAGTGCAGACGATACCGACATGGCCGGACATCTGCGGGGGGGCGGCTAACTTTGAAAAGCTGGCATCGAATTGTCACATCCGCATTGGTATCAAACCGAATCTGACGATGGCAGCCGCAGATGGCGGTGGCGCGGCGAATCATCCATAAATCATGGAGGGGAATCTGCTTTCTTTACGATTATGAAAAGATCCAGCCTTTGTTCTGACACGTGCCGCACATCGAGTCAAGAAACTGGCGGAACATGCGAAAACTGCACAGAGGACTGCCATATCTTGCAAGGGGGCGTCCGCAGCGGCAGATATTCTGGTATAAAAATAACTGGAAGTAGTGTCCTAAAAGGAGAATGTACATGAGCAGAATGTTGAAAAGCCCTGCTAAATATGTGCAGGGGAAAGGCGTCATGAGGGAACTTGACCAATATCTGCAAGGAATGGGTAAACATTTGATGATTCTGCAAACTGCGGGAGGTACCAAGCGCAACATGCAGATACTGAACACCTGTTTTGCAGATAAAGAATACAAAATTGACTATCAGGAGTTTTCAGGCGAGTGTACCCGCAGTAAGATTGAGAAGTGGGCAAGGCATTGCAAGGATGCTGACATCACCGCGGTGGTAGGCATTGGCGGCGGCAAGGTGTTGGATACTGCCAAAGGCATTGCGTATTATTCAGGCTTGCCAATGGTCATTGTCCCTACCGTCTGCGCTACGGATGCGCCTTGCTCGTCTTTAAGCGTCATGTATACTGACGAGGGCAAGTTTGATGCGTATCTTTTCCTGGATGCCTGCCCCGATGTGGTCATCGTTGATACGGAGGTCATCGCAAAAGCACCGGTTAGGATGCTCGTGGCTGGTATGGGAGATGCCATGGCAACATGGTTTGAGGCCCGTGCTTGCCGTGCTTCCGGCAGAAATAATCAGGTGAATGCCAAACCTACCTGCGCTGCCACTGGCCTTGCAAAAATGTGCTGGGAGATTCTGAAAGCAGATGGTCTTAATGCAAAACGGGCGGTAGAAGTAGGGGTTGTGACTCCGGCACTAGAAAATATAGTAGAAATCAACACTTATTTGTCTGGCGTAGGCTTCGAAAGCGGTGGATTGGCCGCAGCACATGGCATCCAAAAAGGGTTCACAGTGATTCGGGAATTGCACGAAGCGCTGCATGGGGAAAAAGTGGCTTTTTGCACCTTGACGCAATTGGTGCTTGAAAACGCACCTGCTACAGAAATTAATGAGGTGCTGAAATTTTGCCTGGAGATAGGCTTACCTATTTGCTTTGCGGATTTGGGCTATGAGCGGGTGGAAGCTGAAGCGATTCGCTATGCGGCAGAAAAGGCTTGCGTACCTGAATCTACCATCCACAATTTGCCTTTTGAGGTTACACCAGACATGATAACGGATGCCTTGATAGCTGCCGATGCACTGGGACGAGATTACAAAGAGAATCATTGATTAGCGAATAAAACTCTGCGCCATTCTCGCCAACGCCCAACAGCTAAAATCCTGAAATCGATGGTGGAGAAATATATAGTAAACGTTCCCAAGCAATTAAAGCAGTCAGTGCAGACCTGAACGAGTACAATAGGGACAGGCGGCAGTCTCCGTATAGGGGACTGTCGAGCGATACAGAAAAAGAGGATACAAAATTTCCCCTGTAAGATAAAACTGTGAGATGAGACAGAAAAATGGCAGAAGAAGCGAGAAAAAGAACATACGCCTATGGGAAGAATTACAGGCCGTGCCCATGGTCTCAGAATAAGATCATATCCTATAATGGAAAGCCGGAATCCTACATTCCTTATTGCACAAGTGATAAGAACCCATCTGTTATAGGAAACCATGCGGTGAAAGTAACAGACGATGAAATGGGGGCAAGATGCATCGGACGATGCATAGACGGGAAGACTTACACCTCATGCCCATATTATAAGCGTATGACGAGCAGTGAACGAAGTGTAAAGAAAAAGAGTGATGAGCGCTCAGCCAGAAGGACGGCTTTCTGAGGGGATCCTATGGCGATTCTCATTGCGTTCCTATTCATAATGGCTATAGTCGCATCGCTTAAATAGTATAAGAGCGTCCCCAGCGGGAGTCCCGAAGTGGCTCGGGCCCCCGCGGGGGATCTTTCTTTACGTTAAAAAGGATGCGGCACTCTGACGCTTCCTTGTGCGTCCCGAGGCCTGCGTTCCCGTGAGCTCATAGCCGTCAATGGAAACGGAGTCAATTGACTCACCACAGATAGTAAGCAGACGGGAAAGCTGACGGAGCTTCTCCTCCATTTTCAAGGCGGCGCCTACAGAGTAGACCTGCTCGCCAAGTGTAAAAGTGCTCAGCACGGCAAAATAGGCAGAGCGTTCCGAACGCGGCAGTGCGGAATAGTCCTCCGGCACGATGATGTTGATCTGATTCAGTACATTGTCCAACTGATCAGGATGGCGCTCAAGCACCCGACGGAACACGTTGCCCATCATATCGGCTTGGTTGGAAGTAAACGCTTCGCCATAAACTGAATAGTGAACTTGAATAGAGTTTCCGCGATTACCACTGCCGCTCACCTCGGGAAGCGAGACCTGATCAGAGTGGAAAACCGCCGATTCCTCTCCGCACAACGCCAACAGAAGCGACATCTTGCGAAGCTTGTCCGCAAGCGCGTACGCAGTACCGACACAGATTCCACCCGCCTCGCCGAAATCAAAGTGCTGGCAGATACGGAAATAGGAGGGCATTTGACTGTCTCGATTCGCGGAAAGGGAATAATCGATTGAAGAGACACAGTTCATACCCTTTTGTTCGGGAAGATTCTGCACACATTCGGGATGGCGCTTAAGGACTTGAGCAAAGAAACGGAGCATCATATCGGATTGATTATCCGTGTATGTATTCCCGTAAAGCGTATAGGTAATATTACCGGAAACAGAGAAAGATTTTTTCCCTGCCGCTGGCGACTCTGTGGGTTGGGCGGGATCGGCAGGTGGGACGGGGGACACAACCTTTGTGGTACCGGAAGGACTCAAAATTTGCCCGATCTCTGTCGGCGCGGGGACATCGAGGCCTGACAAGGACGTGCCGGATCTGACCGGAGCATGGAAAGAGCTGGCGTCTGACGAAGATTCTGCAGGCTTGGGACAGGAATTCTTCAGGGTCTCATCAAATGTGTCGCTTGCGTTTGCGTTTTTCAGCGTGGTATACAAATGCTGTTCAAACGCCGCATCATCATAGCGCCGTTCATAGGACGATGATAGGCACTTGACGACTGTAGCAAGGTCATCTTGCCGCACCTTTTCACCTTTGCGTTTAAGGTTTTCCAGTGCCCTTAATGGCAGATCGTTTTGTTGGGATGTTTCGTTAGAGACGGTCTCAATTGCACTTTGGACGATCTCAGCATAGCTTTCCCACTCCAGCATTTGCACCGGATCGTTGTTTACACGGTCAAGCGCTTTCTCTATGCTCTCACTCTTATCGATAATTACAGGAATAATGTTAAGGGAATTGCCATTGTGTTTCACTAGAGCTTCTGAAGATTTTGTTTGCATCAATTCCATCGCGCAGGCATAGCTGTTCAAGTAATTCTCGCTGATGCAGCAGATAACAGCGCGGCAAAGCCTCGACGACATGGCATTTTTCATATTTTCTACCCAAGACAGATTGTCGTCAGCAAAGTTTTTGTCGTAATAGACACGTAGTCCGTAATGGGTCACCAGCCCACGTACCATCTCGTTCAATACGAGTTTCCAGTCTTTGCTTGCATAGCTGATAAATACATAGGGTTTGGGCTCACTATCTCCTGCGACCCTAGGTCCGAAAGTAGGAATATCGCGGGTTAGTAGGCTTCTTTCCTTCAATTCTTCAGGTTTCAGTCCCATTGGTCTCTCCCTCCTTCATATTTTACGATCAACGGTATTAAATCATATTTGCACAGGGTCGGTTGCGTTTGTGTAAGAGTTGCCCACCCCACCAGACAGGGATTCTGTCGGAGTGTGTCGTCCTTCTCTCCATATTTCCAGCCAATGGAGATCATATAATAGCACCAGCGCCGATGCTCAGCTTTGACAGCGGCAAAGGCAAAGGCATCGGAGTTTACTGCATCCAGAAGTGCGGCATCGGAGGAGGGATACTGCCATACACCTCCGCTTTTTTTCAGCAGTATGCCGTGTTCGCTGAAACGCTGCTCCAATACCTGCGGCAGATCTGCTCCGGGTACAGTGACCTTTGCAAGATGGCGGAGAGCCGCAGAATTAACCTGAAGATAGGTGGCTGCCGCGCGGTTGGAATCTCGGCGGAAGAAGCTCAAACTGCGCCATGTCTCAGTTGCGGTGCGCTCTGCCAGATAATGCGATGTTTTTTCGGCAGCGCTGGACAGGGTGACAGAAGCATAGCGGTGGTTGAATGCTTTGGCATACGCGTCCACATCATCGCGGAAAAGTTCCTGCAGAGTCAGGATATTCCTGCGGTCTTGAATAAGATGGACCTGTTGGAAAGTATTGCGGTTGTCTCGGATATAGTCTCCCAACTGTGCGTTGGCATCCATACGCAACAGGATAGGAATGCTGCTTTGCTGGGGCTGCGTCAGATAACGCTGGAGCTCCTTGACACAATGCATACTGTTCGTTCTGCTCTTTTGGACGAGTTGGCGCGAGGAACGATCCCGGCACTTAGATGGATCGACCCATTACAGAGTAATTCAACAGGGATTCGCACAGTTACCAAAACAGTCAGAGATGGCAGAACATTTTCCAGACTGGTAAGAGACGGAAGTAATACGCCTTTGTTTCGGGCAGACTTACACCCGTACAAAGGGAACTCCAATTATTATAAAGACTTACAGCTCAGCGGCCGAAATCGGTGGCAGTTGGGCTGGCAGTGTCCTTGGCGCGAAAGGCGGCGCATGGGCCGGTGCTGCAATCGGCACTGCTGTTCTTCCGGGAGTGGGAACTGCTGTTGGCGGTATTGCCGGTGGTTTGGTTCTTGGAGTTGTAGGGTCTTTTGCTGAATCATCCCTTGGAAAATGGGTGATCGACATTACGGAGATCGGAGAATAGTCATGTGGAAGCTGAGGCGAAAAAAGAGCGTATCGGAAACCGATGAACGGACATTTCCGGCTGAGAAAGAATTCTGGCTGGTGCGGGGAGCATTTCGGGAGTGGCAGGCTGACCGAAGCGGGCAAGGGTACTATGGCCTTTGCGATTGCTGGGCAGAGGCGGTCTGCCCGCCGGGAGAACGGCCCTGTCAGGATCGGTTTTACCGGCTCGTCTATGACCTGACGGAGCGGATGCTGCAAAGCGCGCCCTCAATGGTGCTCGTCGAGGATCTTTCCCGTTCGGATAACTGGGCACGGCAAAAGGCGCGCTTCAAGCAGCTGGCGTTGGACAGTGGCGGCGCGGTTTTGGAAGAAATGGGCAAGTGGAAGGACTGCTGTGCGTTCGTGTTTTCTGAAATGCCGGGTTCGTTCCTGCGGGACGTTTACTGGTGGATGGCGGAGCATGGGTGCGGAGAGGAAGTTTACGCACAGTACAGCGTGTTGGAACATATGGACACGGAGATGACCGTCTCCGCACTCAGGGAAAAAACACGCTTAGATATCTTGGTGGATGATACGCATCCGGTCCTGCTCTTGCAGCTTGCCCCGACAAGTTCGCTTGCGCCGGTGGACGTTGGCGCCCATCAGCGCCCGCAGCTCGGAGAGCTTGTCCGGATACCGGCGGACTTTGCAGGGGACGGCGGTCTTGCCCAGCTTCCGGGCGGCCATCACCCGGCGGTGTCCGCTGATGATGCGCCATGTGTTCTCGCCGTCGGGCGTGACCACGATGTCCTCCAAAAAGCCGTCCTGCTCCACGGAGCGCATGGTGGAAAGGAACTCATCGTCCTCCGCCATGGAGAAGCGGTTCATGGGGTTATCCACCAGAGACGCCACGGGCAGCTGGCGGGTCAGTTCACCGTTGACGGCGCTGGCGTTTTCCGTGGTCTTTTGCAGGGTGGAGAAGATGGAGGGGCTTTTTTTACCTGCCATGGATCAGCCCTCCATTCTCGCCAGCATTTCGTCGCACAGGGCGGCGTAATCGGCGGTGGCGGTGCAGCGGGGGGAGAAGAAGCACAGGGGCTGGAGGGCCAGCGGAGCCTTCTTCACGTCGATGTTCTTGCGGATGTACGTCTGGAAGGCCAGACCCGGCAGCATGGCGGGGAAGTTGGCGATCATTTCCCGGTCAAGGCTGGAGCCGGTCTCCACGGCGGTCATGAAGATGCCCAGAGCCCGGATGTCCGGGTTGGCGATCTCACGGACGGACTGGATGGTCTCCAGCATAACGTCGTAGCCCTCGATGGAGTTCTTATCCACCTTGATGGGGATGAGGACGTACTGAACAGCTACCAGCACGTTGATATTGAACAGGCTCTCCAGAGAGGGGGAGCAGTCGAAAAACACGAAATCGTAAGTATCGGGGATCTGGGGCAGGAGGCGGCGCAGGGTGGTGTCCCGGCCAAAGGGCATCTCCTGCATGGTGGCCAGCGCCGGAGCCAGCAGACTGCCGCCCCGGATCAGGTCGAGATTTTCGGTAGTGGTGTGGCAGACGGTGTCCGCCAGCGTGGCGGTCTTGGACACGATGACGTCCGTCAGCGTGGCGGCGGGGATCTCCGTCAGGGACAGGTTGCTGGTGGCGTTGCCCTGAGTATCCATGTCCACGATCAAAACCTTTTTGCCACGGCGCACCAGCTCACCCGCCAGATTGATGGCGGAGGTGGTCTTGCCGGTGCCGCCCTTCTGGTTCATCACGGCGATGGTTTTCATTCCCGGGCACCTCCGTTCTTTTCCAGCTCCTCGATGCTGGCCACCTGCTCCAAAACGCTGTCTAAAATCAGCTGGCTCATGCTCATGTGCAGCTTGGCGGCAGCCATTTTGATGCGGGCGCGGTCGTCCTCCGTGGCGTAGACCAGCAGCTTGACCTTGTTGCTTTTCTCATCCATCGACAGATCCTCCCTATATGCGACGTTTTGATGGTAGTTTCTGAAAACTATTATGACATCATAATGTCATGAGGCCAAGAGGAAATGATCGAATTGATGTCAAAAATAATTTCAGAATAACTCGACGGGACGTCGGAGCTTGAATGTAAAAGTGAAGTTCCCTATGTAATATACTCTGGAAAGAGAACTGCCGTAGATGCCCATCAAAATGCGTTTTTTAGACGTAAAATAGGTGAGAGAAGGGTGGATTGCAGTATTTTTGTGCGGTAATCGTCAATTTTTGGCACAGCAGAGTAGACCGGATAAAGGTTCCCGTTGTCAAAGTGAGCTTCACCCCGCCATTACAACCTATGGCGGCCACAGTCTGCCTAAGTAATGGGGCAGCTAAATAAAATCGGAAGAGGACTCCGCCCGCGATCAACTATGACCTTACGGTTTCTGCAAGCGAAGCTTAAGCATTACATCATCTGCTGGGATCGGTTGAATTTCTGTTATTCGGAAGAGTTCACGAAACTCATCGGATGCTGGCGGTTCAATTGGCGCCGTATCTTATCATGACACACGAAACGGAGCAACATTATTGACAAGGTGAACAGCAGGGGTAGGTACAAAAAAGAGTTAAAATGGTAAGTTCACTTTGTCAAAATAACGCTGTAAAAAATGGCCTAAAAGGGGAAGCTCACTTTGTCAAAATAACGGCGGGACGTCGGGGGGACGGAAACCTAATTGAACAAAAACAAAGTTTTGTTCAATTAAGGGGAGAGTGAGCTGGGGAGGGGCAGGTTATTTTGAGTTATTTTGACAAAGTGAACTTACCATTTTAACTCTTTTTTGTACCTGCCCCTGCTGTTCACCTTGTCAATAATGTTGCCCCGTTTCGTG
>OGNV01001082.1_pt1 | contig 19340 bp, 16 predicted proteins | sample 1573561 | NCBI WGS metagenome assembly OGNV01 (sample SAMEA2581892, study PRJEB24529) | metagenome | biome: Human gut stool | place: China | collected 2011
TGCGGATTCCTGGTACATCAGGGATTTCTCAGCGGAAAGAGTCATGATATTAATGTAATCCTCCAATTCTGAACCGCTGCAGTACTCCAGAGTGAGCTGAAAGGGTACATTCATATGATAGAAACGGTTCAGGTCACTATTGGTATTCTGTACGTTAATGCTGGAATACTGGCTTTGCAGCGCCTGCTGCATCTGCATATATTCATTGTCTATCTTAATATTCATTTCAAACCTCCAATGTCTGATACCATATAATCCCAAATCTGATACAAATTTTCTGCGCACATATCGTTTTAAGACATTGTTGCGCAGTGTACTAATTGTATATAATTATGATTAGAAACAAGATAATTATATACAATATTACAATAAAAGTAAAGGCGAATAGCAAGCTGCACAAAAGATATCAAAAAAGGAGAATGTAATGCGACAGGATTTTACTTATGGAGTTGACCTTGGATGGGTCAGTCAGCTGGAAAAACAGGGAATTACGTGGACTGACAAATCCGGGAAGCATGTAGATCCACTCCAGGCGCTGAAAAGTATGGGCGCAACAGCGGTGCGCTTGAGAGTGTTTGTAAATCCACCTGAGAATGCGATGTGGCGTAAGCCAAAGAAACAGGCATACGGAAGGGAATTTGGTGGAGAGGAATGTATGCTGGGACTGTGTGATGGCAAGAATGTCCTTGAAATGGCAAAAAGAGTCAAGAAGCTGGATATGGATCTGATGATTGACTTCCATTACAGTGACCATTTCGCAGATCCTATCTATCAGGATATACCACAGGCGTGGGAGACATTGGACCAGGATGGATTGAAACAAAAGGTAAGGGAACACACAAAAGAAGTACTGACTCTTCTTACAGAACATAATATTTATCCTGACTGGGTACAGGTCGGAAATGAAATCAATTCGGGAATCCTGCTTCCGGCGGGAAGTTCATCCGCAAATCCACAGTTCCTTGTAGAACTGCTGAATGCAGGATATGAGGCAGTCAAGGAGTGTTGCCCGGATTGCCAGGTAGTTACCCATATATCCGGTGGAAATGATTATAACATGTGTACCAGGTTCTTTGATGTCTTTTTCCAGAATGGAGGAAAGACAGATATTATGGGATTCTCCTATTATCCATACTGGGTACAGATGAAACATGACGAAGAGAAGCTTACAAAAGATATGACGGCATTGGCAGACAGATATCGCAAACCCTTGATGTTTGCAGAAATCGGTGGACCTGAGACAGAGGAAGAAGAAACCTACAAGCTTCTTCGCAGCGCAGTCAGATCAATTAAGGCAGTTCCTGATGGTCAGGGAAAAGGTATCTTTTACTGGGAACCTGAAGTAGGGGCAGATCTGTTGCCGGATCAGTATCCATTAGGAGCAGCCAGAGTCAATGGAGATAAGAACATTCAATTCACCTGTGCAATGAATGCTTATAAGGATGCACGGGCAGAAGAAAAATAAGGCAACAAGAAGTTGCGCAAATTGCGCATGACCTTGGACAGAGAGGAAGGGAGATTTTATGAAAGAGGCAGCAGACAAGAAAAAGTATAAAGTGCCTTTCTGGAAAACAGTGAAAAAGCACTGGATGCTGTTAGCAATGCTGGCACCGGCAGTCATTTATGTAGTGATATTTGCTTACATACCTATGACGGGCGTTGTGCTTGCATTCAAGAACTATCAGTATGCAGGTGGTATCTATGGTTCTCCGTGGAATGGACTGGATAACTTCAAAGCCCTGCTGGTAGCAGGTAAGTTAGGTCAGGTAACAAGAAATACGCTTTTGTATAATATCGCATTTTTGTTCCTGGGAGTTGTATTTGAAATGGGCAGTGCAATCCTGCTGAATGAAATATTCGGCAAGGTATTTAAGAAGATTGCGCAGTCCTTTATGTTCCTGCCATACTTCATCAGCTGGGTAGTAGCAGGTGCAATCATGTATAACATCTTCAACTATGAAAAGGGTGTATTTAACCATTTATTAAATATGTTAGGTTCTACACCTTTTGACTTATACAATACACCGGGCGCATGGCCATTTATATTAATCTTTTTAAAGATATGGAAACAGACAGGATATGGCTCCGTTGTATATCTGGCAGCAATCACAGGTCTGGATCAGGAAATGTTCGAAGCAGCATCCATAGATGGTGCAGGTGTATGGCAGAAGATTAAATACATCACGATTCCTTCCCTGATGCCTACCATGATGATTCTGGTATTAATGGGAATCGGTAATATCTTCCGCGGAGACTTCGGCCTGTTCTATCAGACAGTAAAGAGCAGTGCATTGTTACAGCCTGTTACGGATGTAATTGATACTTATGTCTTCCGTTTACTGATTAACAACAGTGATGTCGGTGTATCTGCGGCAGCAGGTTTATATCAGTCAGTACTCTGCTTCTTAACGATTACAATATGTAATAAGCTGGTTAAGAAAGTAGATCCGGACTACGCATTATATTAAGGAGGTGTGTAATATGTCAGCGACTCAGGTTCATCATAGAAAAATGACAAAAGATCAAATGATCGTGAATATTGTCGGCTATATTCTGATCGGCATATTTGCACTTGTATGTGTTATCCCGTTTTATCTGATTATCGTGGCATCTTTTACAGATGAGTCAGAATTGATCAGAAACGGATATCCTATTATTCCGACCGTATTCAGTGTACAAAGCTACCTGCTGTGTTTAAAGAATCCTGTGTCCATAGCCAAGGCATATGGAACAACAATTGGTGTTACAGCAGTCGGAACCGCATTTGCAGTATTTATTGCAACGATGACAGGTTATGTACTTTCCCGTAAGGACTTCCCATGGCGCAACAAGTTTTCATTCTTCTTTTTCTTCACGACACTGTTCAGTGGAGGACTGGTTCCATGGTATATGCTTTGTGTTCGTTATCTGCACTTTAAGAATTCCTACATAGGTATTCTCTTACCGCTGATGTTCTCAGTATGGAACATGATCATTGCAAAATCCTTCATGAATGGTATTCCAAGTGCTATTACAGAATCAGCCAAGATTGATGGTGCTAATGATTTTGTAATCTTCATGAAACTGATACTTCCTCTTAGTAAGCCACTGATTGCGACACTCAGCCTTTTCTCAGCGCTGGCTTACTGGAATGACTGGTATAACTGTATGCTCTATATTACCAATGAGGATATGTTTACATTACAGTACTACTTACAGAGAATGCTGGGTAGTGCAGAAGCTATGAGAATCGTAGCAGAGAAATCAGGTATCGCATTACCATCCGTTCCACTGGAAAGTATGAAGATGGCAATGACCGTTATCGCAACAGGACCGATTGTACTTCTGTATCCATTCGTACAGCGCTACTTTGTAAAAGGCCTTACGATTGGTGCAGTTAAGGGATAATAACGATTTATCAAAAAGGAGAGGACAATATGAAGAAGAAAAAATTACTTGCAACTATTTTAAGTATGTGCATGACAGCATCCATGCTTACAGGCTGTGGCGGCTCTGCTGCATCCTCATCAACGACTGACACATCAGCAAAAGATACTGCCAAGACAGAGACAACGCAGGCAGCTGCTGAGACAGATACAGCAGCAACATCAGCATCTCTGGACAGCTTACCATCAGAGGTAGGTCAGGGAACTATCGCAGCAACCCCTGAAATGTATGCTTCCACAGATCTGAGCAAGAGCTACACAGTTAATATGTATCTGATTGGTGATACACCAAATGACTGGGATAGTGTTATTAATAAAGTAAATGATTACTTACAGCCATTTAATACAGAGCTTGCAGTCACATTCATGAGCTGGAGTGATTATCAGACCATGTATTCTCTTGTACTTGCAGGTGGTGAACAGGTTGACTTGATCTTTACTGCCCCATGGTGTTTCATGTACAACGAAGCTGCAAAGGGCTCTTTCTATGAACTGACAGATGACTTTGTAGCAAACTATATGCCTCTTACAAGCAAGTACCAGGCAGCAGACAGCTGGGATGAGACAACAATATCAGGAAAGACAATCGCAGTACCATCCAATAAGGCACAGCCTATGGGTAAGATTGTAGCAGTCCGTCAGGACTTAATGGACAAGTACGGTATAAGCGAGCTGGATAACTGGGATGATTATAAGAAATATATGCTGACTATTGCAGAAAAGGAAACTCCTGAAAGTGGTATTTATGCGTTGGCGGCAGCTGGTGATAACAATGAGTTGTGGGATGTATACCGTCAGCAGACAGATACTTTCCTTGCCCTGGACAGCAGTTATCTGGATTTCATGTATGAATACAAAGGAGATATCCCTGCAAAAGAAGACATTAAGCTTGCTTATGAATTTGATTCCTTCCGTAATTATGCAAAAGATATGAAGGAAATGGCAGACGCAGGCTGCTGGAGCAGATCAGCCCTGACTAATACAGTAACAGATGATGATGCTTTTGGTAACTTACAAGGTGCATCTATCGCATGGAATGGTTCTGTATTCACATATATGAGACAGGCTGAAAAGACAGACGGCGTAAAATGTATGGCATATGACCTGACAAAGGATCATCTGGTAGGTGCAGAAGCTTATTCCAACAACGATATGGCAATTGCAGCAGGTTCCAAGAATCCTGAGAGGGCAGCTATGGTACTTGACCTGATCAAATTCGATACTTATCTGAACAGACTGCTTCTTCTTGGTGAAGAGGGTGTACATTACTCCATCGATGACCAGAATCAGTATACTAAGTTAGACAAGAGTGCAGACTATGCGCCATTTGCTATTTCAGCATCCTGGGCAATCAAGAACAGTGACTTGAGTGAAGCCGGTGTGGAAGAACGTGAGAAGAAGATTACAGATGCATGGGAAGCAAGAGTACAGATGAATCCTACTATTACATTCGTATTTGATGATACTAATGTAAAGGCATATGTATCCGCAGTAACAGCAGTTCTTACAGATTATGTACCTATGCTTGAGCTTGGTCTTGTAGATGATGTAGATGTTACACTGGATGAAATGCTCCAGAAGTGCTATGATGCAGGATTACAGCAAGTATATGATGAGTTCTACTCACAGTATGATGCATGGCTTGCAACTAGATAATAGTTACGGAGCTGATAAAAAACGATGCGGAGAAAGCTGGCTGATGAAGTCAGCTTTCTTGCTATCAGGAAGGGGGTGTTGGTATGACAATGGAAGAAATTGCAAGGGATATGGGAGTGTCCAGAAGTACGGTATCCAGAGCACTTTCAGGGAAAGGCAGAATCGGGGAAGATACAAGGGCAAGGATCAGAGAGTATGTGGGCAGGCAGTCAGAGGCAGAGAATCAGTCAACGAATAATTTAGCTGTAGTGCTTCCCAATGATGCCTATACGACCAATGCCCCTTTCTTTCAGGAGTGTCTGCTTGGAATCAGTGAAGTGGCGGCGGCGCTTCAATATCATGTCCTGATAACGGCAGGTGCACTGAATGATACCCGTGATATTAAGATGCTTGTGGAGGAACAGAAGATTGATGGAATTATCCTGCTGAGGGGTGTAGAGAATGACAGTGTCTTAAAATACCTGACAGACCGGCACTTCCCGACAGGGCTTACGGGAAGCTGTAAGTATGAGGAAATCCTGCAGGTAGATGCAGACCATTATCAGGCGGCAGCAAGCCTGATGTCCGTTCTGATCGGACAGGGATATCGTAAATTTGCCTTTGTAGCAGGTGATATGCAGTATCGGGTCAATCAGAACCGCAGCGAAGGATGTTATGCCGCTTTGAAGCAATATGGACTGGATATGGAGCAGCAATGCTATTATACTGATTTTAGAAACTCAGAGCCGATAGAGAACTATATTTGTGATATGATAGAGAAAAAGGTTGAGTGTATTGTATGTGCAGATGATGTCATTTGTACCCGTTTCATGTCCTGTCTACAGGCGCAGGGTTATCGGATTCCTGATGATATTGGAATCGTATCACTGTGTAACAGTGCCAGTCTGGAGTGCTTTACTCCGGCAGTGACGGCAGTGAATGTATCTGCAAGGCAGATGGGGAATGTCATAGGAAGGCAGATGATCAACAGGCTGCGAGGAGAAAGCTACAATGCAAAGACAACCTTGAATCATGAAATCCTGCTTCGCAAATCGGCAGACAGAGGATATCGTATCTAATTGTGTATGGGAAAGGTCAGGGCAAGGGAATTATGTATTTATGTGATGAAAAGGTCAGAGAAAAACAAAATTTTAACCTGGACTGGTATTTTTATCATGGAGATAATCAAATACAGACAGGACAAACTCAGGTAAGTGACTATGAACCGGTAAAGCTGCCGCATGACTGGAGTCTGTACTATCCATGGAAAGAGGATGCACCATCCTGCGGTTCCGGTGGATATGCAGAAACGGGAATTGGCTGGTATCGTAGGATTTTTGACGTGAATCCACAGGCATTTACCAAGGGAAGGGTATTTATCCACTTTGAAGGCGTCTATATGCTTTCTACAGTGTGGATAAATGGGCATAAATTAGGACAGCATGTGTATGGATATACGCCTTTTGAATATGAAATCACACAATATCTGCATGAGGATGGCAGGGAAAATGTGCTGGATGTGAAGGTAGACAATTCTGCGCAGCCCGGCTCCAGATGGTACTCCGGCTCTGGTATTACAAGAAATGTATGGCTTGTAAAAACATCAGATACTTATATTGCGCCATTTGGAGTAGGAATCCGGATTCCCCGTATAGAAGAGGATAGAGCACATATATCAGTAGAAATCTCTCTTGCCCATGCAGAAGATAAGAAATTATCTGTTCAGACCACTGTATTCTCCCCGGATCATGAGATCTGTCTGGAGCTGTGCACTGACAGAAAGGGAGAGACCAATACACTGCATCAGCAGGGGATAATAGGGACTCCGCTTCTGTGGGAAGTGGACGCTCCTTTCCTGTATGAAGCGGTGACTCTGCTCTATGACCAGGATACCCTGATTGATGAGGTACATACCTTCTTTGGTATCCGTACTGCCGTATTTGATGCAGATAAAGGATTTCTGTTAAATGGCAGACAGGTGAAGTTAAATGGTGTGTGTATTCACCATGATGGCGGCTGTATGGGTGCAGCGGTTCCCCTGCCTGTATGGAAAAGACGATTAGAGAAGCTGAAAGAAATGGGAGTCAATGCCCTTAGAATGGCGCATAATCCACCAGACAGCGCACTGCTGGACCTGTGTGACAGAATGGGCTTTCTCGTAATGGATGAAGCTTTTGACGAATGGCATTATCTAAAGGGTAAGGAGCTTGGCAGCAATACCCATGAAAGCCACGGCTATTCCCTGTGGTTTGATACCTGTCATGAAGAAGATCTGAGTACCATGCTGCTGCGTGACCGCAATCATCCAAGTATTATTCTGTGGAGTATTGGAAATGAAGTGCCTGACCAGACTGCGCCGGAGGGGTATCTTACAGCCAGACATTTAAAGAGCATCTGTAAATCCATTGATCCGCTGCGTGCAGTTACACAGGCAAATGACCAGATTGCAGCAGAGCCAAGGGCAGCCAGGGAAGAATTCTTAAACGAACTGGATGTAGTCGGATATAACTATGTGGGCAGATGGAGAACAAGGGCAGAGACTTACTATGATGAGGATAAACGTAAACACCCCAACTGGTGCATGATTGGTACAGAGAATAGCGGACTTGGTGGAATGAGAGGACGGTATCTCTTTGGCATGGAGGAAAAAGCAGGCTGGTGGATGCGTCCATATTACAGTGCTCCGATAGAGGTGGGACGCCTGCTTCGTTATACCATGACCCATGATTATGTGGCAGGAGATTTCATGTGGACAGGTATTGATTATCTGGGAGAATCCCACTGGCCTAACCGTTCTGCAAACGCAGGAGTGCTGGATACCTGCGGTTTTGCCAAGGACAGCTTCTATTTCTACCAGAGTATCTGGAGAAGAGATATTCCTGTTGCACATTTGCTTCCCCATTGGAATATGGATGTAGATCAGGGAACAATACTTCAGGTGTTAGGCTATACGAACTGTGACAGTGCAGAGCTGATTTTAAATGGTAAATCCTATGGGAAAAAGGCATATTCCTACCCTGACTATGGAATGACACAAACCTATGGGCATTTTGATAAAGAGCCAATTCCTGCAAATACGGACAATCTGTTCCTTGGCTGGGATGTACCATATGAGCCGGGATATGTGGAATTAGTGGGCTTCAAGGATGGTAAAGAAGTCGTGCGTGACAGAGTGGAGACAGCAGGTGAACCATACGCAATCAGGCTCAATTGTTATCAGGATACTCTGGCAGCAGATGGGTTGGATGTAGGACAGATTGAGATAGCCATAGTAGATGAAAAGGGCAGACTGTGTCCGCAGTCAGAACAGTATGTTCAATTATCTGTAGAAGGTGCCGGCGAATTAATCGGCATTGATAATGGTAACTCAGCCAGTCATGAAAGCATGAAAGGAAGCGGTATTCATGTATCTGCCGGACAGGCATTTGCAGTAATACAGTCAACCGGCAGAGCAGGTAAATGTGTTGTGAGGGTGGAGGCAGAAGGACTGCAAAGTGCCGGAATAGAATTATCCTTTATATAAACATGTATAAACAGTAAAAAGGCGTCTCCTGATGATCAGGAGGCGCTGTGCTGTCTTTTGCGGTAATCAGTTGGCGTACAGTTGTGACTGGACTTAAAGACTCTGTTAAAAGTTGCCAGACTGTTAAAGCCGCTCTGCATGGCAATGTCAGCAATGGAATACTCGGGATTATCCAGAAGCAGTTCTGCATGGAGCAGACGCCTTTTGGTCAGATATTCATAATAGGATACGCCGGCAAATTCTTTAAATAAACGGATAAAGTGGGATTTACTGAATCCGGTCATTTCCGCAAGCTCGTCCATGGACAAATCTTCCGTACAATGTTCATTCATATAAGTACACAAATTAAAGAAAGTATCAATATAAGATTGCTGCTTATGTTTCTTGAGACTGCTGAAGCTGTCAGTTTGTTTCAGACGCAGCCTGCCTGCCTGCACAAAAAAGGCAATTGCCAGACCGTGAATACTGGCTTCAAAAAGCGGTTCTACTGAAGTATATTCCTGATAGATCTGCATGAGGTACTGAACCAGTCTGGAATGTATCTCAGGGCATTCAGATTCCCGGAACAGGGCATAAGGAAAGAACTTGTTATAAATGGAGTCGAAGCCATTGACTTCTCTTAAAATTGCATGATCTACCTGAAAAATAAGCCTGCGTCCCTTGGGTGGTGCTATCAGTTCATGTATCTGTCCGGATGGGATGATAAAGATATCATTTGGCTCCAGACAGTAGGATTGCTTCTCTATTACAGCAGTGTATATATTCTCAATTGGCATAATAATTTCCAAGTCAGTGTGCCAGTGAGCAGGATAGTTCTCTGCTTCTATATTCATATACAGACGAAACGCCTGTGTAGCCGGATGAAGGACGGTTTCACGCCTTCCATGCAACTCTTCAATCATAATAAATCCTCCTGATCAAAAATACTCATATTCTCAAATAATATCAAAATGTGATGCGGTACAAACTGCAAAATTTACTTAAATTATTGTTTAGATTGTACTTATCATAACAAAAAACAGCCAATAAATCTAGCGCTTTGTCGTTAGTTTTAAAGAAAATATATAGAAATTATGCAAATATGCATATATAAAATTTTGTAAAATGAGAATATTTGATAATTGTGTGACAATATTTAAGAGGAAAGCAATAGGCAAGTTGTATATAATTTGCTTATAAACGAAAATAAATTAGTGAAAATGCTAACTATATATTAAGTCGTCGAAAGAGGAGATGGGAGAATTGGAATTAGTACATGATCAGGACAAGAATCAGGAGTATCGCAAAGCAGCCAGAAAACTTGTTGCGCAGATGGATTTACGTGAGAAATGCAGCCAGACACTGAACTGGGCTTGTGCAGTAGATAGATTGAACATAAAGGCATATAACTGGTGGAACGAGGCACTTCATGGAGTAGCGAGAGCCGGTGTGGCAACTGTATTCCCACAGGCTGTCACATTGGCAGGCAGTTTTGATGAAGATCTGGTAGAAGAAGTAGCAGATGCCATATCCACAGAGGGGCGTGCAAAATACAATAACCAGCAGAAATATAATGATACAGATATTTATAAGGGACTGACTTTCTGGTCTCCTAATGTCAATATTTTCCGTGATCCCAGATGGGGCAGAGGACATGAAACCTTTGGAGAAGATCCTTATCTTACAAGCAGACTGGGCGTAAGATTTGTTGAAGGAATCCAGGGACATGACGAGAAGTATATGAAAGCAGCTGCCTGTGCCAAGCATTTTGCAGTGCACAGCGGACCGGAAGATTTAAGACATCATTTCAATGCAGAAGTATCCAGGAAAGATTTATATGAAACTTATCTGCCGGCATTCAAAGCATGTGTGCAGGAAGCCAAGGTAGAGGCAGTGATGGGAGCCTATAACAGGACAAATGGACAGCCTTGCTGTGGAAGTGAAGAACTTTTGCAGAACATCCTGAGAAAGAAATGGGGATTTCAGGGTCACGTCGTATCAGACTGCTGGGCTATCCGTGATTTCTTCCAGGGACATAAAGTAGTAGATACCGCACAGGAAGCTGTGGCAATGGCTATGAATCATGGATGTGATCTAAACTGTGGTAACTTATTCTCCTGTCTGGAAGATGTCGTAAAGGAAGGTATGGTACCGGAAGAGAGAGTAGATGAAGCAGTAGAGAACCTGTTTACAACCAGAATGAAGCTTGGTACATTAGGAGAAGTCAAGGATAATCCTTATGATAAGATCTCTTTCCTGGAAGCTGATTCTGATAAAATGAAGCAGCTTAATCTGAAAGCAGCAATGAAGAGTGTTGTACTTCTGAAAAATGAAGATAAGCTTCTTCCACTGGATATAAAGAAATACAAGACAATCGGTGTGATCGGACCAAATGCTAACAACCGTAAAGCACTGGTAGGTAATTATGAAGGAACAGCATCTCAGTATATTACCGTAGTAGAAGGCATTCAGGAATATGCAGGGGATGAGGCAAGAGTATTATACTCAGATGGATGTCATCTCTACAAAGATAAAATAGAGAATCTTGCAGTTGCAAATGATAGAATTGCAGAAGTGAAAGGCATCTGTGAGTACAGTGATATCGTGATCTGCTGTATGGGACTGGATGCAGGACTGGAAGGAGAAGAGGGAGATCAGGGTAATCAGTACGCAAGTGGTGATAAACCAAACTTAAATCTTCCGGGAATCCAGGAAGAAGTACTGGAAACGGTGGCTGCATGTGGTAAGCCTGTTGTACTGGTACTGTTATCAGGAAGTGCACTTGCTATCAACTGGCCGGCAGAACATATTCCGGCAATCCTCTATGGTGGATATCCCGGAGCACAGGGCGGCAGGGCAATTGCAAAGCTGCTGTTTGGTGAAGCAAGTCCGGAAGGCAAGTTACCGATTACTTTCTATAAATCTTCTGAAGAACTTCCTGAATTTACAGATTATGCAATGAAGGGCAGAACCTACAGATATATGGAGCAGGAAGCATTGTTCCCATTTGGATATGGATTATCCTATACGGATTTCGAGATCAGCAATGTGAAGCTTTCCGCAGATGTAGTAACAAAAGAGGGTATCAGGGTAGAAGCAGATATCAGTAATGTAGGCGAGTATGACAGCGCACAGACCTTACAGGTTTATGTATCTACAGGAGTAAAGGATGCACCTAAGGTACAGCTGAAAGGATTAAAGAAGGTTGCTGTAAAGAAAAATGAAACGAAGCATGTGGAAATAACATTAACCGACAAGGCTTTTGCATTATACAATGAAGATGGTGAGATGGTACTGACCAAAGGCAGCTGTAAAGTATATGTAGGAAGCAGTCAGCCGGATGCAAGAAGCCACAAGCTTACAGGAAACAGCCCTGTAGAATTTGAAGTAAAGATTCCTGAGAATCGTATCATTGTAGAGTAATACATAAAAAGGAGGAGATTTACTTGGCAAAGACAAAGGTAAAAGCAAGTAAAAATGGGCAAATGCCTCTTGGAAAACATATCGCGAAGAACTGGCGTCTGTATATGTTTCTGGTAATTCCCATTATATATTATCTGGTATTCAGATATATACCAATGTTCGGTAATGTCATTGCATTCCGTAAATACCGCGCAGGTGGTGGAATCTTTGGTGTAGAGTGGAGTGGATTCAAATACTTCAGACAGTTCATCAGAGATCAGATGTTCTGGAGAGCATTTGCCAATACATTAAGATTGAATATTATTTACTTACTGTTCCGTTTCCCACTGACTCTGATCTTTGCATTATTACTCAATGAGATCAAGAACATTCACTGGAAGAAATTCGTGCAGACGGTATCTTATCTGCCGCATTTCATTTCCATGGTAATTATTGCAGGTATGATCCGTGAGATGTTATCTACCAATGGACCTATCAATGGTTTCCTGACCGCACATGGACATGAAGCAATTTCCTTTATGGCATTACCTGAGTGGTTCACAACCATATTCGTAGGTTCCGGTCTGTGGCAGGGACTTGGCTGGGGAACTATCCTCTACCTGGCTGCAATTGCAGGTATCAGTCCTGATCTGTATGAGGCAGCAGAAATCGATGGTGCGAACCATTTCCAAAGAGTATGGAATATCACGATACCATGTATCTTGCCTACGATTACAACTTTACTGATTCTGGATATCGGTGGTCTGGTAGGCTCCGGTGGGGCATTTGAGAAGGTATTCCTGTTGTATAACCCAATGACTTATGAGAAGGCAGATATCATTTCAACCTATGTATATCGAATGGGTATCGGTTCAGGTAACTACAGTTATGCTACCGCAGTTGGATTGTTTGAAGGCCTGATCAATCTGGTATTACTGACACTTGCCAATATTGTATCCAAGAAAACGACAGAAAGCGGATTGTTCTAAGGAGGTGGAAAGAATATGGCAAAAAATATGGATATGGTCTCATCAAGGACCAAAATTAAAGTATCGACAGGATATCGTGTATTTCAGGTATGCAACACAATACTTATGATTCTGGTATGTGTCATTACCCTGTATCCTTTCCTGTATCTGGTTGCGCAGTCTTTCTCATCTGAGTCTGCAATTGTACAGGGTCTGGTAAAGGTATGGCCGGTAGAGTTTAACCTGACTACATATAAGAGTGTAATTTCAAAAGGTGATTTCATCAGATATTATGGAAATACAATTTTCTATGCTGTGATTGGTACAGTTGGTTCTCTGTTATTCTCCGCAATGCTTGCTTATCCATTATCCAAGCCGGAGTTAAGACTCAATAAGATAGCAGCACCACTTATCATTTTCACCATGTATTTTGGCGGCGGCATGATTCCTAATTACGTATTAATGACTTATTTGGGACTGCGTGATACTGTAGCAGCATTCATCCTGCCAGGTCTGATCGGTACATATTATGTATTGTTAATGAAGTCCTTCTTTGCAGGAATCCCAAGAGAACTGGAAGAGGCAGGATCTATTGACGGACTCACTCATATAGGTATCTTCTTCAAAATCGTGCTTCCATTATCCAAGCCAATCATGGCAACTATGGCACTGTTTTATATGACAGGATACTGGAGCAACTGGTTCAATGCATTCCTGTATCTGGATGATAAGAAGAAGTGGCCTGTGGCATATTACTTAAGACAGATCATCAATGGTTCTGCAACGAGTAATGACCCGGGTGCTACTGCTGATGCAGCACAGATAGCATCCAACATCAAGTCCTGCTGTATGGTATTGACAGCAGCACCGCTTATCTGCATTTATCCTTTCATTCAGAAGTATTTCGTACAGGGTATGATGTTAGGTGGCGTAAAAGAATAAAACTATCAGGGGTAGCAAGCCGTAAGGCATGAAACTATATAAACAAGATGTTATTAGGGAGGTTAATTGAATGAAGAAAAAGAAAATTCTCAGTATGTTACTGGCAACAGTAATGGTGGCAGGAAGCCTTGCAGGATGTGGAAGTTCGGGGGATACGCAGAGTACTTCTACAGATACAAGCACAGGCTCTAAGACAGAAAATACAACAGGTACAGAAGCTGCATCCACGGAGGCGGCAGTCGAAGAGAATCTTGACTACCAGTATGGACTGGATACAACATTCCATTCTGATGATCCTGTAACTTATTCCTTCTTCTTCTCAGATGCAAGCTGGTATCCTATGGTAGATACCTGGAAAACAGAAGGTGTATTCAAGAAAATTGAAGAAGTTACCAATGTAACACTGGATATCACAAGTATTGACAGTGGTGATTACAATCAGAAAGTAGCTCTGATGATCAATGCAGGTGAAGCTGCCTATATCATTCCAAAGACTTATGATGAATCTCCATATGTAGATGGCGGTGCAATCGTACCTATTTCCGATTATACACAGTATATGCCTTACTTTACGGATTTCGTAGAGAAGTACAATATGCAGGATGATTTAAAGACCATTACCAAATCAGATGGTAAGTTCTACAGATTACCTGGTATGCTGGAAGCTCCTGTTCAGGACTATACATTCATGATCCGTAAAGATCTCTTCGATGCAGCAGGTGTAGATGTACCTGCAATTGAGAAGGACTGGACATGGGATGATCTGTATGATGCACTTGTTAAAGTAAAAGCATACATGGTATCAGAGGGTATGATTAAAGAATCTGATTATGTATGGAGTGATTTATGGTGTGGAAGTGAAGTTACAGACGGTTCCGGCGGTAACCTGTTAAAGCTTATGGCAAGTGCCTATGATGTACAGGCAGGCTGGGCTATCGGAAACGGTATGTTATATGATTCAACCAAGGATGAATGGTATTTTGGACCTACAAGCGATAACTTCAAGGCATATTTAAGCGAAGTAACCAAATATGTACAGGGTGGAATCCTTGATCCTGAAACATTTACACAGGATAATCAGACAGCATGTAACAAGTTCTATCGTGGTGAGACAGCAATCCTTAGTGTAAACCGTTCCCAGTACACAAGCTGGCTGGCTAACCTGGATGAGAACCTTGGTGCCGGCAACTATGAGACATATCTGTGTCTGCTTCCAAGAGGAGAAAAGACAAATTACCTTCCTGAGAACTCCAGACTTGAGAATGGTGTTATGATCTCTAAGAGAGCACTGGATGAATTAGGAGAGGAAGGCTTCATTAAGATGATCCGTTTCGTAGACTGGTTATTCTACTCACATGAGGCATATAACCTGACCAAGTGGGGCGTTGAAGGAGAGACATATCAGGTAAATGCTGATGGAACCAAGTCCTTAATGGACGGCTATCAGTGTGGCGGCCTTGGTATTGCAGGCGATGAGAATGACATCGATATCCGTTTACAGTGGGGCTACGCAGGTGGTAACTTCTACTATGGCGGTACTATCGCAGAAATGACAGATAACTTCAATCCTGATATTATGGACTTCGTAAACCGTATTACAGCAGCCAGAGATATCAAGCCTCTTGATCCTTCTTATGTAGCAGACGAAGAAGAGAACGAGCAGTTGAACCTTTGGAAGACACCTTTGATCGATAATGTTAATACATGGACCTTACAGTTCGCAACAGGTGTTAAGAATGTAGACGCTGACTGGGATGCATACGTTGCATCCTGTGAAGGACTTAACAGCATCACAATGGCAGATTACATCAACGAAATTTATCAGAGAACCAAATAAATCATGTAGAATATAGAGTAAGAGGCTGTTTCATGCAGCCTCTTATTTTTGATAGAAAATATCAGGTACGAAGATTGTTGGAGAGAAGCTTTCATGCTAAAATAAGGGCGAAAGGCAGGGGATTAGTATGATTAAAGTAGATTTAATTACAGGCTTCCTGGGTTCAGGAAAGACCACTTTTATAAGAAAATATGCTTCCTATCTGGTAGAAAAGGGCATGAAGGTAGGCATTATAGAAAATGATTTCGGTGCAATCAATGTAGATATGGTCATGCTCTCAGATCTGGATTCTGAAATGTGTGATGTAGAGCAGATTGTAGGCGGTAATGTAGAGGCAGACTGGAAGAGGCGATTCAAGGCAAAGCTTATTGCCATGGCAATGCAGGGATTGAAGAGAGTCGTAGTAGAGCCATCGGGAATCTATGATGTTGATGCTTTCTTTGATGTATTATATGAAGAGCCTGTCAGTAACTGGTACGAACCGGGTAATATCTTTACGATTGTAGATGCCAGAGTTGAGGATGACCTATCCAAGCAGGCAAGATATCTGATGACCTCACAGATTGCAAATGCCGGTGCAATCATATTCAGTAAAGCGCAGGAGGCTGCGCCGGAACAGATTCAGGAAAGTATAAAACGGCTCAACGGTATGTTAGAGGAATTTCACAGCAATCGTACACTTACAGATGAGGTCATCACAAAGCCATGGGATGAACTGACACCGGAAGACTATGAGAGACTGTTAAACTGTGGCTGGCACAGTGCAGACCATGAGAAGCTGTGGTTCGATCATAATGATGCATTTACCTCTCTCTTCTTCATGAATGTGCATATGACAGCAGAGGTGATAAAAGGCACTGTAGAGAAATTGTTTGCAGATGAGAAATGTGGGCAGATCTTACGTGTAAAAGGATTCTTCCAACAGGCAGATGGCAGATGGATAGAGATTAATGCAACAAAGGATAGCTTCTCCATGAAGACGATAGAACAGGCGCAGGAGGTTGTTATCGTAATCGGACAGGGGCTGGTGGAAGAAGAAATCAGGATTTACTTTCAAAAGAAAAGGGATAGTGAAGGTTATGACAAACAATCTGGGAACCATATTAGCAGGGATACGTGAAAAAGAAAAAATTCCTCAAAAAAGCATAGCAGATGGCATTATTTCTTCTAATTTTATGTGCAAGCTTGAAAAGGGAGAAAAAGAACTGGACTATGTTGTAATGGAGACTTTGTTTGAAAGACTAGGTAAATGTGCTGATAAAATAGAAAAGGGCATTACCAATGATGATTACCAGTTGATTCGTCTGAGGGATGAAATAGCTGACTGCATTAGTAAAAATGATTCACAAAGTGCCAAAATGAAATTAGAAGAATATACTGCATGGACAGATATGAAAAACAATGTGCATAAGCAGTATTATAGAAAAATAGAGGCATTGATCGAATATCTTGATAATAGAGATGCCCAGGCTTGTAAGACACAATTACTGGAAGCTTTGCAGATTACTCATGCAAAGTGGGATCAAAACGGAAGTATGTACCTGTGTAATCAGGAAATAAGAATTGTTTTACTGATTACATATATGAAAATAGTGTTAGGAGAATTGCAGGAGGCGGAAGAAAAACTGAATGCATACTGTATTTTTCTATTACATCATTATACAGATAAGGAAGAACTGGTAAAAATTTATCCTCATGCAATGTGGCTGCTGGCAAAAGTATATTTCAGACAAGATAAGGTAGAGGAAGCGCTTATAACAATACAAAAAGCTAAAGAATGTCTTTACCAAAATGGATCTTTAATGCCAATGTATGCACTCCTGGAGTTGGAGGGAAAATGCCTTGAATTGTCAAGTAAACAGTACTTGCTACAGGAAAATATGCAGTGCAGGGAAGCGTTTGATTTCCTTTACAATATTGTAGAAGAGCAAATGCCAATAGAAGAAGTAGGACAATTACTGCTTTGTTCACAACAAAGAGAATATATTATACTTAATTATTTAATCAAGGAAGTACGTGAAGCCAAAGGAATGACACAGGAACAGCTATGTGAAGGAATCTGTGAACAGGAATCATTATCACGTATTGAATTGGGTAAGAGAAATCCTCATAGAAAAGTTTTGTACCAACTGCTTAAAAAACTTGATATTAACAGAGAACAGTATTATGGATTTATTGTTGCAGATGATTTTGCACTTTATGAAAAGATAAGGGATTATAGGAGATGTGGTCCAAGAGATGAAAAAGAAAAGGAAGCCAGACTGTTTAAAGAAATCAAGCAGGAACTCGATACAAGTGTAACTGTAAACCGACAGTTTGTGGAAATGGAGCAAATATATTTAGAAAATACGTTACAGGGAGAGGAGAAAGTAAATGCATTAAAAAATATTCTGCATTATACAATGCCCGGAATAGAAGGAAAGGATATGCTATATCGTATTCCCTTTAGAGCAGAATATAGTTTAATGAATAAGATAGCTATCACTTATTATAGGCAAAATAAACGGAAGGAAGCACTGCTTATTTACGAAAAGATACTGAGTGAATATGAGTATAGCCGGGTTGATATGAAATACCATGCAGTACCGGGATTGACCTTTTATTTGAACTACGGAGCATTTTTGGAAGATAATAATGAATTGGTAAAATCTTTGGAAATCAGTGATAAGGGATTGAAATTTGCAATATCAATATGCAGGGCAGATATTATAGGTAACATTCTGGCTAATCGTTCCTGCATATATGAAAAAACAAATGAAGAATCTCTTGAAGAGAAGTGTTTAAGGTATAGTTATGTATTCATTACAATGTATAGAAGAAACAAGATTAAGGAAAAGGTTGCAAACAGGTACTTAGAGAAATATCATTGCAGACTTAGTTAAAATGAAGTGTGTAAGTTATTGGTAACAGTAACTTACACACTTCATTTATTTTACATTAATTATCATTTTCTTCATAGCTAATGGATGTAATATCTATTTGATTATCAAAATTAGCAGAAGGAATAAATAATAGTGCAAGACATAAAGACAGTGCTGTAATAAATAATTTTGGACATTTTTTCATTTGAATACCTCATTTCGTTTTAATAAAAATAGTATATAGAAAATAGTTAAAACAGTTTATGACTTTTAGGGAAATATTAATTTTCCTCAAAAATCATAAACTGTTTAATAAATTGTAGTATCATAAAATTGTCATTAAGAAAGGAGGTTAAAAGGATGAAAACAACAACTAAAATGGAAACAGAAATGAAAAATGTACTTGAAAGTGCAGAAATTACACTCGATGACTTAGAAGAGTTAGAAGAAATGGTAACTCCAGGTTTAGGAATCGGTTGTAATTGTGGTGTAATAATCTAAAAAAGCAAATATTAATTAAACATATCAAGCGTTTTCAATCAATAATTGTATTGAAAACGCTTGATATATTTGACCACATAAAATTGTAAATTATAAAGTCTCAAGCAGGGAGTTAATATAATCATAGTATTAAAAATATAAATTATGTAAATAAGGGTGATAAGCAAATGAGTAATTTAGTGCATATTTATAAAAATGAAAATAATTTTTTTGTTATAGATGGAGAAAATTTAACGGTGTATAAATTACCATATATGGAAAATGTAG
>OGNV01001083.1_pt1 | contig 19327 bp, 19 predicted proteins | sample 1573561 | NCBI WGS metagenome assembly OGNV01 (sample SAMEA2581892, study PRJEB24529) | metagenome | biome: Human gut stool | place: China | collected 2011
CGTCCCACCACTATTATCCCATAGGAGTCTATACGCCGTTAGCTTTGACGGTTACGGTAAAGTCTGCGTTTTTCTTGATTTTTGTCAAAAAATGGCCAGGCTGTCTCAGACAGTCTGGCCGTTTTTTCATTGCAGGACACGCCGCAGGTCTTTTTATCTCTGAACGCGGCCGGAAGCGTTGCCGCCCGCAAGGTTCTCCACTTCAGCAACGGACACCAAATTGAAGTCATGCTCGATGGTGTGCTTCAGGCAGGAAGCCGCAACAGCATAATTGATAGCCTTCTGATCCTCGTAGCCGCTCATCAGCGCATAGATCAAGCCGCCGCCGAAACTGTCTCCACCACCCACGCGGTCCACGATGTCGATGCGATAGGTGGGAGAGAACACGGCCTTGCCGTCGCTGTAAAGCATACCGGCCCAGTCATTCACAGAAGCAGAAAGGCTGCCGCGCAGAGTGATGGCCACCTTCTTGAAGTGGAAACGGTCGCACAATTGCTGAGCCACGCTGACATAGCCCTCATGGCTGATTTTGCCGGTATTCAGGTCCGTATCAGCGGCAGCGATGCCAAATACGTCCTTTGCATCCTCCTCATTGGCGATGCACACATCCACATAAGGCATCAGCTCACTCATGGTCTTGCCGGCCTGTTCCTGGCTCCACAGCTTCTTGCGGAAGTTCAGATCGCAGCTAACGGTAACGCCCATCTCCTTGGCAGCCTTGCAGGCCTCCAGGCAGATCTCAGGCAGCTTGCCGCCCAAAGCGGGTGTAATGCCGGTGAAGTGGAACCAGTCCACACCCTGAAAAATATGCTTCCAATCGAAATCGCTGGGCTCGGCCAAGGCGATGGCGGAGTTGGCCCGGTCATAAATGACCTTGGAGGCCCGCTGAGAAGCACCCTTCTCCACAAAGTAGATACCCAGACGATCACCGCCCCGGACCATCATGCTGGTGTCAACGCCATAGCGGCGCAACTCGTTAACAGCACACTGACCGATCTCATGTGCAGGAACTTTGGAAACAAAGGCGGCATCAATGCCGTAGTTAGCCAGAGACACGGCCACATTGGCCTCGCCACCGGCATAAGTGGCCTCAAAAGTTTCAGACTGCACGAAGCGGCGGTATCCCTCAGGATTCAAACGCATCATGATCTCACCAAATGTAACAATTTTCATGGAAATATACTCCCTTCTTATTTTTCTGTTCTAAGTACTTACGCGTTGTGTGCAATTTCTACCAGTTGGCGGGCTACTTCAGTGATCTTGTCAAATTCACCGGCTTCGATCCAAGCCTTGTTGGCCAGATTACCGCCCACGCCTGCGCCGGACATTCCCACCTTCAAGAAGTCGGCAAAGTTCTTCTCGTTGACGCCGCCTACAGCCAGCAGCTTGATATGGCTCAGCGGTGCCCGGATCGCCTTGACATAATTCACTCCCAGATCAGCGGCGGGAAACAGCTTGACATAAGCTGCGCCGCATTCGTGGGCATATTCCACCTCTGTGGGGGTCATGGCGCCAGGCATAGCAACCATGCCCAGCTCCACCGTGCGGCGGATCACATCCGCATTGGTATTAGGAGCAATGGTGTAGCTGCCGCCAGCCTTGGCAGTCAGTTCTACCTGCTTTACATTAAGAACCGTACCGGAGCCAATCAACATCTTACCGGCGTATTTCTCAGCCAACTTGGCGATGCAGTCGGCAATGACCTCATCAGAGGCCGGGTCCTTGGGATTGAAGGGCACTTCCATCAATCGAATACCGCCTTCATAGAGGGCTTCTGCCACTTTCATGCACTTTTCCGTGCTGACGCCACGGACAATAGCAATCACTTTTTCCTTGTCGATCTGTTCCTTAATCTTTTCAACAGTCATTCTGAATAACCTCCTGTTTTATCGATATGTTCACCTGCTATCCCGCAGGACCCGATCCAGTTAATCGTTTACAATTCCTTGGGAGGAAAAGGCCGCGGATGGCGGCCTTTTCCCTCTACCAAGGGTCTCAGAGCTTAAAAGGCGCCTGTTTTATGGTACCTGTATCCATGCTCTTGGGTTTATTTTTCCAAATTCTTCATATTCATGACTGCACCCTCTGCGCCAGAGCCTGCCAGCTTGCAGTACAGGCTCAGCCAGCCCCGCGTAAACTTCGGTGCAGGCGCTTTCCAAGCGGCACGGCGGGCAGCCAGTTCCTCGTCGCTGACCAAAACGTTCAAAGAGCGCTCTTCAACATCGATAACGATGCGGTCGCCATCGTGAACCAGCGCAATGGTACCGCCTTCAAAGGCCTCGGGGGAAATATGGCCCACGAAGCAACCGTTGTTGGTACCGGAGAAACGGCCATCAGTGACCAGCGCAGTAGTCTTGGACAGGCCGCGGCCATAGAGATACTTCATGGCCTTATACATCTCCCGCATACCGGGGCCACCCTTGGGCCCCTCATAGCGGATAACCACTACATGACCATCGTGGACCTTACCGGCCAGGATCGCTTCCTCGGCATCTTCCTCGCAGTCAAAGCAAATCGCCTCGCCTTCAAAGTGGTGCAGGCTCTTGTCAAATGCGCCGGGCTTGGTAATGCCGGTGTTGGGGGCCAGATTGCCCCGCAGAACTGCCACGCCGCCGCTGAAGCCAAAGGGATCGCTCAGCGTACGGATGGTGCGGCCGGTGTTGGGATAGAGATACTTGTGGGCTGCGATATTTTCACCAATGGTATGGCCGGTGACCGTCATCTGATCATAGTCCAAATGCTCACGGGTCAGGTTCTCCATCATGCGCATCACGCCGCCGTCATGGAAGAAGTCAATGACGTTGAAATTGCAGGCGGGGTTCATCTTGGCCACCTGGGGCGTGGTGCGGGACAGTTTGTCGAACTCAGAGAGCACATCGATCTTCAGCTCTGCCTCGTGGGCAATGGCGGTCAGATGCATAACCGCATTGGTAGAGCCGCTCATGGCCATGCAGGCCTTGATGGCGTTGCGAATGCTGCCATCAGTGATGACCTTCCGTGCAGTGATTTCCTTTTCTACCAGTTCCATGATCTTCACGCCGGTCTCCTCAGCCAGAGCCAGACGACGGGCAGAGGTAGCGGGAGCCAGGCTGGCATCAGGCAGGGTCATGCCTAAGGCCTCCGACAGTGCGCACATGGTGTTGGCAGTGCCCAGGTAAGAGCAGGAGCCACAGCCAGGGCAGGCAGTATCTTCCAGAGAGACATATTCCTCTTCGGTGATCTTACCGGCAGAGAGCATACCGTAGGCCTCTGTGCTGGAGGTCTGGTCGGACTCACGGCCGTCAAACACCTTGCCACCCTCCATGGGGCCGCCGGGCAACAGAATGCAGGGAATATCCAACCGGGCGGCAGCCATCAGCATACCGGGAACGATCTTATCACAGGAACCCAGCAGTACCAGAGCGTCGAACTGGTTGATCTGGGCCATGGTCTCAATAGAGTTGGCGATCAGTTCCCGATGGGGCAGGATATAGTGCATACCTACGTGGCCATTGGCCATGCCATCGCAGCCGCCAATCACGCCGAATTCTACCGGGGTGCCGCCAGCACGGTACACGCCGTCCCGGACACGCTGGGCCACCTGGCGCAGGTTGAAGTGGCCGGGGTCAGACTCACTCCAAGAATTGGCAATGCCAATGATGGGCCGGGTCAGATCGTCCGAGGTAAAGCCCATAGACTTATAGGTGGCACGGTAATACTGGTTACCCAGGCCGGTCAAAAACTTTTTACTGCGTTCCATAAGCATTCTCCTAATGTCACATTTTCAAAACCGGGGATATCCCCGAAATTTTTTCGAATTCAATCCAGCTCTGCTGGGGGTATGGTGGAGGGTCAGCCCTCCATTTCCGGCAGCTCCTTAGCATATTGCTGAATGACAGGCAACAGCCTGTTCAGTTCTTCGCTGAGCGCCTGAACGCTCTCCTGCGTCATACCGACGCAGATGGCATCCTCAGGCATCATGATCTTCAAGATGCCAATGGAAGATTCATGATCAAAAGACAGATTCATAATTGTGTTGAGCGGCACACTTTCCATGCGTGGCCGACGGAAGGAGCGCATCTGTGCCATGAGCACCCGTTTGTTGGTAAACGCATAGGCGAAATTCCGCTGGTGAGCAGACATACTGTGGAACCGATGAAGGCCAATGAACGCAAGGTACGCAAATTCATCCGGATCCATGGCTTCTTCGATCAGGTGAAAATTTGTAAGTCCCTTGGCCCGACTCAGATCTTTGCCAAAGTTGTGGCCACAGCTATACGCATACAGTTCTTCTGCCTTTTTCATGCGGACCTCTTCCATAGGAAACGCCTCCTTCTCAAATCATATTTTTGGGTACTGGCCCGGCAGACGCCGGGCCAGTATCGTCAGAAAGGATCGCTTGAAATAAGTTTTGTGCTTAACCCTTAGCGGCAGCCAGCAGGTCCATGATCTCTGCGCCGGTATCCTTGGCGATCATATCCTGGATGTGAGCGGTCTTAGCCACGAACTCAGCCTTGGCGTCATCAGTGAGATAGGTAACTTCCATGCCGTAGTCATCGATGCAGGACTGCAGGTTATCGGCGGCAGCCTGACGGTTGATCTTCTTCTCCTCCTCGCCGAAAGCCTTAGCAGCCTCGGTCAGGATGGCCTGCGTGTCAGCATCATAAGTATCCCAGATCTTCTTGGACATATCGAACAGGAAGGGGCTATAGATATGGTTGGACATGGTAATGTACTTCTGGACTTCCTGGAACTGATAGCTGTAGAAGTTTGCGACGGGGTTCTCCTCGCCGTCAACAGTGCCCTGCTCCAGAGCGGTGTACAGCTCAGAAGAGGACATGGGAGTGGCGGTAGCGCCCAGGCTGTTCCACAGTTCCTGATGGAACTTGTTCTCCATAGTACGGATCTTCAGGCCGGCCACATCGGCGACGGTGGCAACAGCGTGCTTGCTGTTGGTCAGTTCACGGAAGCCGTTCTCGTTCCAGGCCAGGTTGATGATGCCCTTGTCGGCCAGCTTAGCATTCAGATAATCGCCCACCTCGGAAGCCAGGACCTTGTCGGCCTCAGCCTCATCGGCAAACAGGAAGGGGATGTCGAAAATGCCCAGCTCAGGCACATAGCCCACCAGAGGAGCGGTGGAGGTGTTGTTGATCTCCAACTGACCGGCAACCACCATCTCGGTAGCGGTGGTATCGTCACCCAGCTGAGCGCCGGAGTAGACCTCAACGCCAATGTTGCCCTTGGAATTGTTCTCTACCATGGGAGCGAACACGGACAGCTGAGCCTTTACGCCGGGAGAAGTCTCGCCAGCACCGTTGGAAACCTTCACAACGATGGGGTTAGTCTTGCCCTGGGTCTCGGCAGAGGAGCCGTAAGTGCCGACCTCAGTGTTGTCGCTTTTGGTGGGATCGTTGTTGGAGCTGTTGTCAGGAGCCGTAGTGGCAGCCAAACCACAGCCAGCCATGGTTGCTGTCATGGCCATAGCCAGCAGCAGCGCAAGTGCCTTCTTTTTCATGGTGTTTCCTCCTAAAGAAAAGATGTGTATTAAATGAACGGGCGTATATGAGACCCGCGCATTTCAGAAAAAAGGGATCAGCCCATCGCTTTGGGCACGAACATGATCAGCTCGGGGAACATGGTGATGAGCAGCAGGACCAGATACATGACGCCGATAAAGGGCAGGCTGGCCTTGATGAGATCAGAGAGCTTGACCTTGGACAGGGACACGCCGCAATACAGCACGTTGCCCACGGGGGGAGTTGCCAGACCAATGCAGAGGTTGGCGACCATAACCACACCGAAGTAGATGGGATCCAAGCCAAAGCTCTTGGCGATCGGCAGCAGAATCGGAGTCAGGATCATGATGGCGGGGCCGGAGTCCATAACGCAGCCCACCAGGATCAGCAGCACGTTTACCAGGATCATGAAGGTAATGGGGCTGTGCGTCATGGAGAGGATCGCCTTGGCCAGCAGTTGGGGAATTGCGCAGGTAGTTACCATGTAAGCAGCCACCTGTGCAGAGCCGACAACAAACATCATGACAGCGGTGGACTTCATGGCATTGATCATCAGGTGGGGCCATTCCTTGATCTTAAACTCTCTATACACCAGGCCGGAGACGATCAGCGCATACAGGACAGCCAAAGCGGCAGTCTCGGTAGCGGTAGCGACGCCAGTGGTGATGCAGAGGATAATGAACACGGGCAGGCAGATCGCCAGAAACGCCTCCTTGGTGGCCTTCAGGATACCGCTCAGGCTGGTCTTGGGGCCAACCGGGTAGTTCCGCTTACGGACATGGAAGAACCAGGCGATCATCAGGCCAATGCCGATCAGAATACCGGGCACAATACCACCCAGGAACAGGGCGGAAACAGAGACCTCGGCACAGACACCATAAAAGATCATCTGAGTGGAGGGTGGAATAATGGGACCAATGCAGCCAGCGGCGCAGATGATGCCGGTAGACTTGGGCTTATCGTAACCGGCGCCTTCCATGATGGGCAGCATCATGGAGCCAACAGCCGTGGTATCCGCCACAGCGGAACCAGAGACGCCTGCAAAGATCATGGATGCCAGAATGCCCACATAGCCCAGGCCGCCCTTGAAACGGCCCAGCACGGAATAGGCGAAGTCCACGATTCGGCGGGAGATGCCGCCGCGGGTCATGATCTCACCGGCGATCATGAAGAATGGGATCGCCAGCAGGGGCACGCTGTCGGTGCCGTTAACAAACTTTTGGGCCAGTGCGAACACAGACCAAGCAGACGGGCGGTTTATAGCCTGCGTCAGCATCATAAAGAAGCCCGTACCCACCAAAGAGAAGGCGATGGGAACGCCAATGATGACCAGGCCGAACAGTGCGATCAGAAATACAGCTAACATCCTTATTCAGCCTCCTTATCTGCGTTTTCCAGCTTCTCATCGCTGTAGGTGATGGTCTTATACAGCTTCACCAAAGTCTGGATGAACATATAGCCAAAACCGATGGGAGCGCACAGGTAAACAGCTCCCTTCGGGATGCGGAGAGCGGAAGTCAGCATGGGCCAGGTGCCCTGCACCAGCTCGATGCCACCCACAAACAGCACGCCCAGCATCGCCAATACCAGCAGCAGGGCGATCACCTCCACGATCTTGCGAGGGATACCATGGAACATTTCCACGATGAAATCCATTCGCATATGCTCACCATGGAGACCGGCGTCGTTCGCCAGAATAGCACCCAGGAAGGTGACCCAGATGAACAGAAAGCGGCAGGATTCCTCAGACCAGGAAAGACCAGAACTGAAGACATAGCGCAGAATTACGTTCATGATGACCAGGCAGGTCATCAGCGTACCCGCGAAGATCAGAACAATCTTAATAAATGCCATCAATCCATCATTGATTTTTTTCAGAACATTCACGTTTTTGCAATCCTTTCTTTTTTTATTTATGATAGCCGCAAAGCGGCAAATCAACGGGAAAGTGCTTACCCTCAGGTGGCTTCTACAAGTGCCTGCACCGCCGATCGGCTGCATATGAACACAGGCTGTCCATTCACCGCTACGCCGCAGCGTCGGTCCTCTAATTCATAGAAGGCATAATCTGTGGTTCGGGTAGTGCCATCGGCGTATTTTATCTCTATCTGCATTTTCAGCAAGGGTTCCGTCTTTTCTCCACCATCCCATGCGCCTTGCACAGATATGCGGTTCAATGCAGTGTAAACGCCGTTCTGGAAGGCGTCCAAAGGTTCTTCGCTACCATCCAGTGTTATCTTCAGAGCAGGCGGCGTACCGGAGATCTGATATGTATGATCCCCGATCCGCAAGGAGGCCAAATCCCCCAAAGACACGCTCACAAGATTCTGTCCCATTACTTGTAGAACTGTGTTGTAGAAGAATGAAAGATTGGCCGTGGGCACCAGCATAACAACATCACTGCCTTCCCGCAGGACATAAGTCCCTGCTCCCTCCTGCCGTCCCACACGGATGACAGCGATGGTACCATCCTCATAGGTCAGGACAAATTTTCCGGCACCGTCCGTCAGGCCATAGAGAGTCAGATCTTCCGGCTTGTTCAGCGCATCCACTCCCCTCAGGTCTCGCAGAGGAGTCAGGATCTCGTTTTTCGTCTGCGCAGCGCCAAGGGGCAGTGCGTAAGGTTCCGTCATGGAGAATAAGGTCACACTGCCATCCTGTGTGGCGCCAAAGGTCAGGGCATAGACTTGCTTCCCTCCCCGCTCCACAGAAAGACCCCGCAGTCCACCCAGATCATCTCCCATCAGGGAGGGATACAAGCTCAGGTCATAGAAACGGTTCACATTGTTCAGAAAAATGGCTCCATAGGCCTGATCCATGATGAACACCCGTGTATCTCCACTGAGACACGCATAATATCCTTCGCCATCTGGCGTGGCGCTGCCCACCCGAAAGAGGACTCCGCCTTCTGCCGTATCCTGTATCAAAATCTCTGCCTGAGGATCAGTCAAGCCGTATTGGGGGTCTGAGGCATCTGCCTCATCCAGCAAGCGCTTCATAGGCAGTTTATACACTGTCTCAAAAAAGCTCTGCACCTGGGCACCGTCAGCAGACAGTTTCAGATCTCCCACAGTGTAGTACGTACCGCCGCTCGCAGCCAAGACCACACTGCCAGTGCTGTTTTCCACACTGGCCAGCACCAGATCCTCCGGTGAGTCGTACGTCGTGAAAAAATATGTATGAGCATGGTCCTCTGCTTCTCTTCCGTTTCCCGTAAAGGTCAACAGCAGTACCGCCGCAATACAGGCCGCCAGAGCGCCAGTCAATCCCAAAAGGGTCTTCTTTGTTGCTCTCATGCGTGCCTCCGTTTCAGGAACACCCATACACCCGTCAGCAGCAGGCCCATGGGCAGCAGCACTACAAAAAACGCGGCAAAGGTTATAACACCGGTCCGTGTAACGGTCAAGGCGTCTGCTGTCAGCTTTTTTGTGGGGATATTCAGCGTTACCTGATTGTCCGTCATGTAAGAAAGTCCCTGTAACACCAGATCTGCGTTACCCATGCTTCCTGTTTTCAGATAGCTGTCCTGATAGAAGCCCGTACAGGCCACAGCAAAAACATACTGGGTGCCACTTTCTCCGGCAGCATTGGTAAAGCTACGCTCACTGGTAGCCGCCACGGTAAACGGACCCACTGCGTCCTCTGCACTCTGTTCCAGAGAACCCATAGAAGCAAACTCCTTGGCATAGGAAACAGATGTGGAACGCAGCACCGCATTAGTGATGCAGCCATCTGTATTGCGCAAGTCCAACGCTCTGCACTCAGGCAGCACCACATACGTCGCATGTTCGGAAAAGTAGACATTGATCATACTAACGCCGAAATTGGGTATGATATTCAACGGGCTGCCCATCTGCTGGCCAGGTTCCAAAACGATTTGGTCCGTAACTGTAATACCCCAGTCCGCCAGATAAGCGTCCAGATTAGGCAGACTTCCCACCTCCGGGTCCCGGAAGACGCACAGACTGCCGCCTCTGTTCATGAACTCCTCCAGAATACGCAACTCCGCTTCGGAAAAATCCCGTTTGGCGCCCGCAATCATGATCACATCCGTGTTCTCATCAATGGCGTCCACGCCCAGTACCGCCTGAGATACTTTATAGTTGCTGTTGGACACCAAATCTCGGAGGTAATCGCTGTCATCCTCAGAGTGGCCTGCTGTAAATACCACGCTGGGGCAATCCTGTCCGCTGACCGCCACAATAGCAGAGGTCAGCATGGTCTCGGCCTTCAGTCCGGTGATAGAATATCCCTGACTGCCGTCTCCGGAGGAGGTGGTCCTGATCTCATATAGGTCACTCCATTGGATAAACCGAGCCTGAACGCCACAGGTCACCAGAACGCCATCGGGGCTGAGTTCAATCCCCTTCCGACTGTATTCATCTGCCAAAGCGGGGTTTGCGTCCAGATCCATATAGTCAACCTGAACCTTGGACGAAGTAGCCTTATAGCGGCTGAGCACTTCTTTTAAGTTGGTATCCGCATCGGCGCGGTCATTGCAGTAGGTAAACGTCACGGTCTGCTCCAAACCGTCAAGCACACCTTTTGTTGTGTCCGTCAGTCGGAATACCTGACCCTCTGTCATGTCTATTTTCCAAGAAAACCGATCTGTGGCCACACTGATGACACTGTAAATGCCGAAAATCACGGCAATAGAAAGAATCAGGCAGGCAATCCGGAGTTGACTTTGCTTTCGCCGTTGGCGCTGCACTTCCGCAGGGATCGTCCCCCTGCTGGCTCTTCTTTGATACTCCACGGTGTCAACCTCTCTTTCCCCTGACCACCGCGGTGGTCAGGAGTAGGAAGCTGGCCGTGATGGCCAGGTTCAGTGCAATGCCTGCGGGGTTCAGAATTCCCAACGCCAATTCGTAATACATCTGCATGAGAGACAGCTTGTTAAGCAGTTGAAGCAGCATAGGGTTTTGAATCGCCGACCCAAGGCCATAAGAATACCAGAGGGCAAAGATCAGTACATAGGAAATAATAGCCGAGACGATCTGGTTTTCCGTCAGAGTAGAAACAAAAATACCGATCGCAATAAAACTGCTCATCAGCAGGATAATGCCGATGTAGTTGCCCAGGGTGATCCAAATCTGCACACTGCCGCACATGGCCAGGATCACAGGGAACGCCACCGTCACGGCCAGTCCCAGTAGAAACATTGTCTCTGCCGCCAAGAACTTGGCCAACACCACCTGTGAGCAATCCACCGGCACGGTGTAAAGCAGCAGATCCGTTTTCTGCTTTTTTTCCTCAGAAAAGCTCCGCATGGTCAGCATAGGCATCAGGAACATCTCCAGCGTTATGGTGGCCCGGAAATAATCCGTAATATCGCCGCTGCGGGTCAGAAGATTTTGCAGCAAAAAGTAAAATGCGTTGATAAAAACGAAGATTGCCAGAAATACATAACCAATGACGGAGTGGAAATACTGGCGCATTTCCTTGCGGTATACAGCCTTCATGATTCCATCTCCTGTTCGTGCTCAGTGATGCGGAGGTACAAGCTCTCCAGGGATACTTCCTCCGGTTTCATCATCAGCAGCTCGTAGCCGGTAGGACGCAGAGTGCGATACAGGGCACCGCGGATATCCGTTCCCATCCTATGAGCCACCTGATAAACACCGTTTCCGACCGGCTTCACAGCCAGTACATCGGGAATACCCTGCAGCAGGGCGCTCACGCCCGCTTCCTCTCCGCTGATCTCCACTTCCAGGACTCGGTGACCCGCTAACTGCTCCTGTAAGCTCTGTGGCTCTCCATCCGCAATGAGCATTCCCTCGTAAAACACCAGAATCCGCTTGCACACGGAACTGATCTCCGAAAGGATGTGAGAAGAAAGAATGATAGTATGCTCGTGGCTCAGTTCGCTCAGGAGATCTCGGAATTCCCGGATCTGCCGGGGGTCCAGGCCCACCGTAGGCTCGTCCAAAATCAATATCTCCGGCTCGCCCACTAGCAACTGGGTAACAGACACCCGCTGCCGATAGCCTTTGGACAAATTCCGGATCAGCCGGTCTCTGGTATCCAAAACCTGAGTTCGGGCACATAGACTGTCGATATAGTCCCGCAGCTGCGGCTTTTTCAGCTTCAGTCCCCGGAGTTCACAGGCAAATTCCAATTGCTCCGCTACGGTCATATCCATGTACAGCGGCGGGATCTCCGGCAGATAACCGATATGACGCTTAGCCTCCAGTGGGTTTTCCACCATATCGATGCCTGCGATCTTTACCTGGCCCCAGGAGGGCGTCAAATAACCGCACAGCAGGTTCATGGTGGTGGACTTCCCTGCACCGTTAGGGCCTAAAAAGCCTACGACCTCTCCCTTATCTATGGAGAAATTTACATCAAACAGGGCATTGGCATTGCCATATTGCTTTGTCAAATGTGTTGCTTCAATCATGATAAGGCTCCGTCTCGCCTCTCTTAAAATTCAGATATAGAAATCAACTTACCACTCAGCCACGGAACCATCGGCATGACGCCAGACGGGGTTCTTCCACTGGTGGGGATTCTTATTCTCTTCCAGAACCAATTCCTTGTTTACCACGATACCAAGGCCCGGCTTGGTGGGCATCTTAGCAAAGCCGTTTTCAAACTGGAAGTCCTCCCGGTTCAGGGCGTAGTCCAGGACCTCCTTACCCACGTTGTAATGGATACCGATAGACTGCTCCTGAATAACAGCATTGTAGCTGGTGGCATCCACCTGCAGGCAGGCGTTCAGAGCGATGGGGCCCAGAGGGCAATGGGGAGCCAGCGCCACGTCATAGGCCTCTGCCATAGAAGCGATCTTCTTGACTTCCGTAATGCCGCCAGCGTGGCTCAGATCAGGCTGAATAATATCCACACCGCCAACCTGCAGCAGACGCTTGAAATCGTACTTGGTGAACAGGCGTTCACCGGTAGCAATGGGGATGTTGCAGCAATTGGCGATCTCCTTGAAGCATTCCATGTTTTCGCAAAGAACAGGCTCCTCCAGGAACATGGGGTCAAATTCTTCCAGCTTCTTTGCCAAGACCTTAGCCATGGGCTTATGAACACGGCCATGGAAGTCGATCGCAATGCCAAAGTATTTGCCGCAGGCCTCCCGGATGGCAGCCACGCGCTCCAGAACTGCATCCACCTTTTCATAGCTGTCGATCATCTGCAGTTCCTCGGTGGCATTCATCTTGACAGCGGTGAAGCCCGCGTCCATGCGCTCCTTAGCCATGGCACCCGTATCAGAGGGACGGTCTCCGCCGATCCAAGAATAGACCCGGATCTTATCGCGGCACCGGCCTCCCATCAATTCGTAAACCGGGGCATTGAACACTTTTCCCTTGATGTCCCACAGTGCCTGATCAATTCCAGAGAGGGCACTCATCATCACACCGCCGCCGCGGTAAAAGCCCGCGCGATAGATGGTAGCGCTCAGGTCCTCAATGCGGGAGGGATCCTTGCCGATGAGGTAGGGCTTATACTCATTCAGGCAGGCCAGCACAGCGTCTGCGTGTCCTTCCAGAACGGCCTCACCCCAGCCAGTATAACCCTCGTCCGTTTCAATCTCCACAAATCCCCATCTGGGCCGGACATAATAAGTATTAACAGCAGTGATCTTCATGTGATGTCCTCACTTTCCACAATTCTTTCCGTTCCGCGGAGTCCACCAATCCCCGAACTCAGAAAGTATCTTTTATAATTTATATACAAATTATAAATTTCTGAAAAAGCCGTTTCAAGTTGTCCGAAATCATTTCTACTTTTTACTCATTTTTCGCGTTCATTATGTTCATTTTCAACAAATATGGCAGAATATTTCTGCGTTATCAATAATTTCAAATTTTTTACCCGCCAAAGTCATCCGATGACTTTCTCATTGTCTTTCGTCCGTGCACATAAAAAGGCCGTTTTGAATGTGCATATGGAATGGGCATCCAAAACGGTCTTGGTCTATAAATCTTCAGGATCACTGTCTCCGGCGCTTTTTGTATTCCCTGTTGATCACATTGCGGTTCATGGCCAGGTGCATGGTCATGGCGGACCGAGCCCCCAGGGAATCTCTGTCCAGAATACATTCAACGAGTTGGTCGTGCGTTTCATTTGTAGCAAACAGCAGTTCCTGCCTGGTGATATTGGCGATCATCAGTACCGCAGTGTCGATAAGAGGAATCAGTGGCTTGAGAACCATATTATGAGAGCACTTGGCAATGTGAGAGTGAAAGGCCACATCCTCATTCATATAGTCCTCCCCCGCCTCGATTTTCCGGCGTACGGCAGCAGAGTATTCTACCAACTGCGCTGCCTCCTCATCTGTGCGGTTCAAGGCCGCCATCTCGGCGATATTTGGTTCCAGCATCATCCGCACATCTGTCAGGTCAAGGGCCAACTGCAATTTATCTTCCACAAATTTCAAGCCCAACGGGTCTTCCCGCATCGGCGCCGTAGAGGCAACATAGGTCCCGGACCCGTGCCGTACCTGCACAACACCCTTGGATGCTAAAAGTTTTACCGCCTCTCTGATCGTCCCCCGGCTAACATTGAAATGATCGGCCATCTGGTACTCGTTGGGCAGCTTGGTCCCTATTGGCAGTTTTTCATTGAGAATATACTGGTAAAGCCGCTCTTCGATCCGCTCCGCCAACGCCTGATTTTTGATATTCGATAGTTCGCCCATGGGCCCTCCTTCACTGTTCAGGCCGGGCCGTCTCTGTAAAGTAGCCCAGTATCCCTGTGTTAACCCCATTATATCGGAAACCGGCAGAATTTGGAATCTTCTTTCCGCTCACATATGTGAAAAAAGCCTGCGTGACCTGATTCTGAACCGCCGCCTGTCAAGAGCAGATATAAGGCGTGCATCTGTTTTCTCTGTGATACAGAGGTCTTGCGGGTAGAGACCTCTGTATCAAAAGGGCTCGATTCAGTTGCCACCCATAGCGTAGACCATGTCCCAAAAGCGCAAATCAAACAGGCAGCACTTTTCGAAGATCTCACAGAGGTGCGCTGTTGTTTTGTCATCGATGGACCCGCTGAGCGCGTCAATTCGGTCAATGAGCATCTGATTGGTTCGCCGGTAGCTTTCTGAAACGTAGCCCGCGAACCACGAGCCGTAACGCTTGTCCCGCAGCGCATCCGGGCAGCGTTCGACTATCTTTTCTGCCACATACGCATAGCTCCAGGAGCAGTTCAGAAGCGTCACCAGTCCGGTCAGCACATCCCCGGTCTGTGCCTCCCAAAGCATATAATGGGTATAAGCGTTGTTGTCCATGTGAGGACGGGCGCTGTGGATCTCCTCCTCCGTAATGCCAAGGCGCTTCATATACGGAATGTGGGTGCGGAAGGTCTCTCCGATGGTGTCCGCCAGCTCTCCGCTCAAAAAGCGGATCTGCTCAAAATCGTCAGCCTTCTGGATGATTGCCGCAAAGATCTTCACATAATCCTTGAGATATAAATAATCCTGAAGCATATAATACCGGAATTTTTCCGGCGGCAGCGTTCCATCTGCCATCTGCGTCACAAACGGGTGGCAAAGATACCGGGGCCAGATTTTTTCCGCCCGGGCATAGAGTGTTTGTGAGAGCTTCACGCCGGCCTCCTCTTTCATTTATGGGCGATGATCGCCACATAGCCGCCGCTCTGATAGCCGGGGACCACATCCTCCACGTCCTCGTTGGTGTACATAGGGTTCTTCAGCAGTGTCTGATAGAAGTCGAAATCGTGGAAGCCCAGTGCCTTGAGCACGTTGATCTTCTCCTCCGTGGAATGCCACACGCCTGCGCAGCATAGCTCGTGGGGATACGGCAGCTTGGGCATAACGCCGTTGAGGAACGGATGGTCAAAGGTACCTACCTCTTTTGCCAGCAGATACATGAAGCCAAATGCGCTTTCCTTGGGGACGTCCAGAGAAATGAACGTGCCGTTCGGCTTGAGGGCCTTCTTGCAGACGTCAAACGCCCGGGTCAGGTCCTCCATATAGCTGGAACTGCCGTTGAGGTAGATCACATCATAGGCGTTCTCCTCCAGCTCGACATCCTCGATCGCGCCGAAGGCCACCACGTTCACGCCGCGCTTCTCTGCGATAGCGCCCATGTCGCGGGAGGGCTCAATGCCTTCGATACCGCTGCAATCGATCATGCTCTCGAACAGGCCGCTGCCGCAGCCCACGGAAAGCACGCGCTTCCCCTGAATATCACCGAGCACCTTCTGGAACAGGCGGAGTTCACTCTGGAACAGGTTCTCATTCTCCATAAACCAGGCATCGTACTGTGCCGCATAACCGTCAAATTTAGGTTTCATTGTCAAAGAGTCCTTTCTGATTTTAGAATTTCAAATTTACGGGGTTCTTTACCGTTGTCTTTGGTTCATTTTCCCTTGAAAAGCTGGGTGTTCACCTCGTTGGATTCCTAAACACCGCATTCGATACGGGGTAACATAAGGCTAAAGCCCTACCTCTTGCATTTAAATGAACCTTTTGTTAAGTGTATCACAAGCAGCCCCTCTCCGCAACGCCATTCTTGCAATCCGCAGCGGATCTCTGCCTCAATTTTCCGTAATCGTTTTACGATTCAGCTAAGACGGCAAGCAGCCCCTCTCTCTGCTGTCTGAGTGTGGATTCTGACAGATTTTTCAGAAAGCATCCGCTAAAAATCGGCGTCCTTTTTCACAAGACTCTTTGCTTTTCCGCGCCGGCATGGTATGATAGCCACAGTACCTTGCCCCCGACACAAGCCGGGCTACGCTCCGTCAGCGGCGGAGCACTGTTTCCCGGCGGGGGAATCACGAAAGGGAGTATCGTATGGAGTACAGCAGCATTTTTGTCTGTCTCATGGGCATGGGCACGGTGTTCTTCGGGCTGATCTGCCTGATCGCGTTGACCTATCTCATGAGCGCCGTGGTGGGCCGCGGGAAAAAGGCCGCCCCGGCACCGGTCCCGGCTGCGCCCCAGACCGCCGGTGAGGTCACACCGGAGCTGGTAGCCGCCGTATCCGCCGCGCTGGCGGAGGAGCTGGGCACCGACATCACCGGCATCCGCATCGTTTCCATGAAAAAAGTGTAAGGAGAGGGAGAAACACACATGAAAAAGTACAGAGTCACCGTCAACGGGACGGTTTATGAAGTCGAACTGGAAGAGCTTACCGGCTCCGCCCCCGTTTCCGCCCCGGCGGCTCCCGCCGCTGCCCCCGCACCTGCCGCGCCTGCCGCACCGGCTGCCGGTGAGCAGATCTGCGCCCCCATGCCCGGCAACATTCTGGCCGTCAACGTCACCGCCGGTCAGGCCGTGAAAAAGGGCGACGTGCTGATGGTTCTGGAGGCCATGAAGATGGAAAACGAGATCATGTGCCCCCGGGACGGCGTGGTGGCCTCCGTCAACACCTCCAAGGGCGCTTCCGTGGAGTCCGGCACGCTGCTGTGCGTCCTCCAGTAAGGCAGGGCCGATATGGACGCGATCATTCGCTTTTTACAGGACACCGGCTTCTACCTCTTTTCCCAGGACGGCAACTGGCGCTGCCTCATCATGCTGGGCATCGCCTGCGTGCTGCTGTACCTGGGCATCGTAAAGAAGTTTGAACCGCTGCTGCTGGTGCCTATCGCCTTCGGTATGCTCATCACCAACCTCCCCGGTGCCAATATGTTCCACGAGATCTTCTTCGCCGGGGGTCACATCCACTGGGACCTCATCGGCGGGCAGCCCGTCACGGCGTCGCTGCTGGCGGATCTCCACAGTCAGGGCGTGGCGGAAAACGTGCTGGCCCCCTACATCCAGCAGCTGATGACCGCCGCCCAGACCACCTTCTCCCCGGAGATGGTGGAGCAGGCCATCGCCGCCGTCACGGAGGAGGCCGGAGCCGCCATCTCCGCTCTGGAGGCACAGCTTCAGGCGCTGGTGCAGGCGGAGCAGGCCGCTGCCTACTACGGCATGACCCTCTCTGACATCACCATCACCCCGGGGCTGGTGGACATCCTTTACTTAGGCGTCAAGCTGGGTATCTATCCCTGCCTGATCTTCATGGGCGTGGGCGCTATGACGGACTTCGGTCCCCTCATCGCCAACCCCAAGTCCCTGCTGCTGGGCGCGGCCGCCCAGCTGGGCATCTTCATCACCTTCGTGGGCTGCCGTCTCATGGGCTTCACCGGCTCGGAATCCAGCGCCATCGGCATCATCGGCGGCGCGGACGGCCCCACCAGACCATCAAGATCATGCTCATGGGCGTGGTGGCCTTCAGCTTCGGCACCGCCGGCGGCGTCCTGCTTGCCAAGTTCATGAACCTGTTCCTCAAGGAGAAGATCAATCCCCTCATCGGCTCCGCCGGTGTGTCCGCCGTGCCTATGGCGGCCCGCGTGTCCCAGATGGTGGGCCAGAAGTACAACCCCGGCAACTTCCTGCTGATGCACGCCATGGGCCCCAACGTGGCGGGCGTCATCGGCTCCGCCATCGCTGCGGGCGTGCTGATCTCCCTGTACGGTTGATAGGAGGCAGATGTCAATAACCCCCACCAAATCTAACGATTTGGAGGGGGTTTGCGAGAAATCGTAAGCCCTGATTGACTACCCTAAGTGTTTCGAGCACTACGTTACTCAAGAATGTAAGAATAGGCACCGGCGGGCGTGAATCCGAACCTGCCGCACTGCGGTGTGTGATTAAAAGCTCTGAGGGTAAGGAGCGGTGTTGCACACGAAAACCTTGAGATAACATTGGGTACGGATACCTGACGGCCGAAAGGCCGCGTGGCTTTTTCGTTAGCCACAATCAAAGAAGAAGGAGGAAGGCATCATGCCAAACAAAGTGTATGTCATCAACAAGCACGGGCGTCCGCTGATGCCCTGCTCCCCGGCAAAAGCCCGTCATCTGCTGGATGCCGGGAAAGCCAAAGTGAAGAAGAGGACGCCCTTTACCATCCAGCTGGTCTACGGAAGCAGCGGCTATACCCAAGAAGTTATTCTGGGTGTGGATGCCGGAAGTAAGACCATTGGAATGTCGGCATCTACTACAAAAGAGGAGCTGCTCTCCGCAGAAGTAAAACCTCGAAATGACGTGGTGGATTTGCTATCCACCCGTCGAGAGTTCCGCAGAGCCCGGAGAAACCGCAAGACCCGGTATCGCAAGCCGCGCTTCGATAACCGAGTCCGCAGCAAGCACAAGGGATGGTTGGCACCTTCTGTGGAGGTCAAAATTCAAGAGCATATCACTGCCATCCGGCGCGTCTGTGGTATCCTGCCCGTCAGCAAGGTGGTCGTAGAAACCGCCGAGTTCGACCTGCAGCTGCTGAAAGCCATTGCGGATGGAAAGCCCGTTCCGCAAGGTGAGGATTACCAGCAGGGCGAGATGTATGGTCACTACAATGTACGGCAATACGTGCTTTGGAGAGACGGGTACACCTGCAAATGCTGCGGAGCTCATACAACCAAGAAGAAAGAAGTTCGGCTCCATGTCCATCATCTGGAGAGTAGGAAGGTAGGCGGCGACGCCCCGGACAACCAAGTTACCCTTTGCGAGAGCTGTCACGAGAAACTCCACAAGGGGTTGATTGCGGAGAAGGACTTCAAAAAGCGCAAGCGGAAGTCAACCAGAGATGCCACATTCATGGGCATCATGCGGAAGACTTTAATGCAGAGGCTCTGCTCTGAGTTGCCTATCCCCGTCATTGAGACCAGAGGCTACATCACAAAGGCGACCCGAGAGAAGCTGCTTGTGCTTCCAAAGAGCCACACTAATGATGCTCTGGCAATCGCACAGGGGAAGCAGGGCTTCAATGTGGGCTACCTTCCGGGAATCATACAAACCGATAAGATTTGCACGATTCGTCCGGTGAGACATCACAACCGCCAGCTGCACAAGGCGACTATCCTCAAGGGAGGCA